>Ga0056114_1001683_pt1 | contig 10428 bp, 8 predicted proteins | sample WorMetHERISLAND1_FD_77005 | JGI IMG/M metagenome (GOLD analysis project Ga0056114, IMG submission 77005) | Marine gutless worms symbiont microbial communities from Max Planck institute for Marine Microbiology, Germany - Olavius loisae HERON... ... | reverse complement strand
TGAATATCTAATTTTTACATTTTCAGAATCTATCAATCCTTGGGTATATTCAGTGCAATTTTTGTTTAAATCCACAAATAATTCATGGAGATATGAAAGAAAATGTGAGTGGGTGTTTTTTTCCTGAACACAGTGTATACACACACAAGGATATACACAAAATAAGCACAACAAGTCCCCTAGTCTACACTAATATGGGGTGACTAGGAGACAGCTCCCACAGAGGGCAGGGTCGCTAGGCCTGAACAGCGGTGGGGCTGCCACTGCGGTACCCCCCCCCCCACACAAGTAGCGGATATAATCAAATGTTACAGTTAACAAAAAATTAAGCATATAAGATACAGATGGGTACAAATCCGTACACAGACAAAGAAATGCTGCATTGTGGAGACGTCTGTAGAATGAACATAGGAATTATGAGTTTCTTGGCTGCATGTCTTGAACAGGTCAAACATCACATTAACATGCACAAACTCACGTTTGATCTCGGCGCTACAGCAGTTGACCATCTCGTAGAAGATGTGAAATGAACGCTCGTCAGTGGCTTGCCGCACAGCACGAGACTTCTCCAGCAGGTCTTGTTAATAACAAAACTCAAGGAAAACAGACTGATTTATTATCTGTGTCAAACATCTACTCACGCACCAGTGTCACTTCTTGGCCTTGGCAGTACTGTATAAGCAATAAGCACTGCAGATTCATTCAACACACAGAGTAGATGATGTACGTCACTGCGCGGAGTTCAGTTGAGGAGGGTTTTTGTCGCAGTCGACACCATTACAGGTCATTTCGGAAACTAACTTTCTAGCCAAGCTCTTAACTGTTGCAGAACACCCAGCCTTCTCAACTTGGCTGATACAGACAAAATCAAACATAACTGTAACCAAGAACAGCATAAAAAACAATCATATAAGAAATCTACTAACATATGCACATTGCAAAAAACTAAAATAATTGAAACTAAAGCCCAGTTTAGTGTGCTTTTACATCATCCAGACCAGGAAACAGACCAGGCCTATTAAACAGCTCCTGGGCCTTGTATGTCACTGTGTTTGGCTGTAAACAGCAGACACAAAGTATTACTGATATAAATGACTAGACATAGGAAACTGTTCCAAAATAACACTACTGATGCCAGACAAGGATACAAGTTTCGATGTTGGCTCCAGATATGTAGCCAGAAACGTCAAAATTGATACGAATGAACTTCCCCTGCACATGTCAGATGTGCACATGTCGAGTGTTTGTGCGCATACATGTATGTCCAATGTCCATCAAACAAGATATGGAATACTTATTATTACAAATTACTGATTATTCTTTATAGCACATCAGCACAATTAGGCTATACAGTGCCATTCAAGTTGGTTTATGCTGGAAAATACAGAGAATACAAACACTGAACACAACCCAGAAGAAACAAACAATGCAAAACAAAAGTACCCTAATTTAGTCACCTTTTACGCACTCGGCCATAAACAGGTACGGGCACATCTAGCAACACAAACTATTACAGAGCATTCTGTAGAACAAGTACAAATGGAATTAGACAAAACACGTACAAATCTTGACGAGTTGTCGTTCTTCACTGTTTTTGCGTTGCCGAAAGCTTCAAGGATTGGATTAGCTTGTAGCAGCTGCTGCTCAAGCTCACCCTGTACACAGTTCACACACAGTCTCACTGACGAACTCCACAAAGTACCACTCGGCACATTACAGGGCATTTTGGAGACAACCAGGTACCTCGCAATCAGCAGACTTATAACTAGTCCATGTATTATTGATTATGTGAACTGTGAAGCATTAATAAAACAATGACAATTTGCAGCTCTGAACATCACATTGCAAGCACAATAGGTTTCACAGTCATAGGACTATCACAAAACAGCAGTTTTAACAGCTGGACAGTCAAAGCTGATAGAACTAACTGCAGTCGATTGGATTGTGCAGTGTTTTACGTCCCCGCCAACACAGTATAGGTTATATGGGAGACGGTTTTTACAGCTCAAAAGACCCAACCAACAGTATCAAAGTACTGAAGGTACATACAGTACACAGACAAATCAAACAGACAATAATCAAACAATAAACAAAAAACACAGCAAGTCCCCTAGTCTACACAAATATGGGGTGACTAGGGGACGGCTCCCACAGAGGGCAGGGTCGCTAGGCCTAAATGGCGGTGGGGCTGCCGACGCGGTACCCCCAACTGCAGTCGATCCCAGTGGCAACTTTCATGCTGTACTCAGCATCAATCTGCTGTATAAATTATCACACCGACTTCTTGGGCTGGTTTACATGACACAGCTGTTACAGGTGGTCAACTAAGTGACAAATATAATATGAAATGGTGACAAATGATGACCATTGTGACTGCTGCATGTTCAATGTCAGTACAACTACTAATGAGACTATCTAATCTCTATACAAAGCAATGGTGGCATTGGGTAGTAGCTTGCAGTTTACCTACCATTAAGATGTCTTGATAGTCAGTGCACTAAAGTTAGTGCAGTAAACAACACGTAACAGCTGCTAAAAGCACGTGACATAGGTATGACCTTCGCTGGGTGGACTGTGAAAGTTAGCATAACGAGATAAGTCCCCAACACTGAAACTGTATCACTACCAGCTGTAACAGATAGTCTGTCAACTACAGCAGGGATAATGACGTGAATACAGTCAAGCAAGCATTACTGAGGAGCAGTTCAGCTAATGACACAGCCATGTGACATAAATGTGTTGCTGCCATTACACATATAAAGATTAACAGTAAAAAAGGTAAAGTTTTTCCCGAGCCTCATGGGCCCATAGGGCAGCACTGACCTCCGTAGCCCTCAGCCGGACACCAGCTGAAGCCAAGAGATCACTGATACCGTATCACGGATACGGGGCTAGTGCATCACGTGGTATGCCCGTTTACTCCCAATCTTTCGCTGGTACTCATTAACCGACCCCGGAGGGATGGCACACCGAGTTTGTGGTGGTACAGCCGCGGGCGGGATTCGATCCCAGCGACGTTCCACATGGCCACGGCGTACCATATTAAGATTAACAGAAGACTGTCTAAATTTTATTTGGCTAAAATTTGGCTAAAAATCATGGACTTAGCATGCAGACATGTCACTTGTAGTGACAAACATCATTACAGCATGACATGATAAGCTCTAGACTGAAATTATTAGTACCATTATTAGTGTATTATCAAATGTTCATAGAGGATGCAGTAATAATGATCTACTAACAGTGGTGCAAATCACAGCGTTCTGAACCAATCACCTGGCTGATAGTAGGAAAACAAAATATACCCACGACCAAGAACAAGACAAACAAGAAGATCAGCTATCACTGACAAACTGTGGCGTGCAAGAAATGTGCAGTTTCTGTGCAACAACTCAAGCCTCAAATTGTACACTTGACACAGTTTATCTGTGTTAGAAGCATGTATCATGATGCAGTCCTGAGACAACATTCCTAACTGTCACCCAACTGTTAGTATGTTCACATTTGAGGTGCACTATCTTCATCCTTCCAGATACAGATGGTGCCCAGCAGATATTAAAAAGTTACTCAAGTTTAGAAAGTGGATCTCTGAAATTAACTTAAAGGTCACTCAAGGTCACTGAGAATGACACAGATCAAGGGAGCATTGCCAGGCGCTGAATAAAAACTGAGTTTGCAATGCCCTATCTGTACCTGTATTTCAAGACCCAATTAAGGGTGATTATACGTGAATTTTACAATTATGTCTGGTGTGCAAAGACCAGATGATGGGGCTACTAGGTGGTGAAAATATTTGAAATGTTTCGCTATTTCAAACCAATACTGGACACTGGTCTATGACAGACGGACGGATGGACATGCAGATAAGACATCTTGCTATAGCATAGTATAGCACTAATTAGATGGATCACATGATAATAAAATAGGGATCATCATATTCACAAAACTTTGAACTGGAGCAGTAATAAAATAAAAGCATGTGCATAAACGTATACACTAACGATATTAAAGTAAGAACGTGATACCTCAAGCTACAGCCAGGATATTGGTTGGTTAGAAAAAACACAAACATCACATTTTAAAATCACTTCTATAATACACAGCACTATCAGTAACAATCCTAGCATTGATGTTGCCTTTCACTTAACAAGATAGAACAGTAACAAAGCAGCAGGTGTTCATCAGCGTGAGAACTCACAGCCAAGAACAAACAGTTTGAGTGAAATAAGCAAACAAACAGGGTGCCTACAAATTTAACTTAACAAATTTCCAGGAGATTTCCAGGAGATTCCAGGAGGGATTTCAAGAAAAATCCAGGACATGTTTGCATTGCTTCGGCCTGCTATACAATGTACCGAATCTACTAGTTTGCCTAAATATAGAACAAAAACAAGATATGCACAACATGAGGCCGTGGCAACGATAAAAAGGGCGACCAGTTTCTTTAATAAGCGATCTGGTACCCAGTTTTATCACAAGGACCATACAAATTCAAGGAGATTTCCAGGATTTCCAGACACCCTGACAAAACAGCCAAACTGAACCAGAAGCCAAATATTCACCATTTTCTCTGCAATCAATCAGCAGAATAGGACTGAGACTGTGATTAACAGACAGACTGACAGTAAACTGTGGAACTTACTTATTAAAAATAATCTCTATGTGGGTATGCCAGTTGACACCTCATAAGAGGCAAAATATGCCAAAGGCAAAACACATTAAGTTTGAAGGTCACATGATGTAGAGGACGAATATAAAAAAATCAGATTGAATTGGATTGAGAAGTGTTTAACGTCTCCACCAACACAGTGTAGGTTACCTGGGAGACTGATTAAAATTTAGATATGGTCTTGAAGTATCATAATTCACCATCAGTCTTTTGATTGCATGCATACCAGTGGAGGAGACAGACTTTGAAATTGGCATTTTACACAACTTTCAGACCTCTGTGACTTTGACCTTGGATCGGGTTATATGGCATACCATCGTGCAGTAATCAATGACCTCTACCTGTACAGCAAATTTGGTTGTAATCAGAAAAACTTTGTGGATGGATGGATGTACATATATATTGGCAGACAAAGAGACATTGAGACTGGCTTTATTAGGTCGACTAGGAGGAGTCAGTTGGAGATGACCTAACCAGAGCAACATGAATGAATTAGCTTAATATGTAATCACATATTTTGTTGACTATTTTTGGATTACCATACCACAACAACATGAAAGAATATACTCGTAGATTTTATCATTACTGCTGACAGTTTCAGGAAAACTCAAACAGACACAGAAAATGTCTAAAACATCGCCAGTGGCCGCAGCAACAGCGTCAGCACCATCGACAGAATTAGCAGAAAGGACAAAAAGTGATCAGAAAGCACCAGTGAAACCAACAGACAAAAGACCGAGAGAATGCAAAGAACGTGACACAGATTAATTCTACTCACCAGGTTAACGTCTTTGAACTATGAGTGCAAACATCATAAAAACCAACACAAATCGGTCAGCAGCTGATTAGTGATGGCATCAACGTGCAATGCCATGCAGCGACTACTGTATATGGTCAATAATTACATAATCCATTCACTCGGGTTTATAATGCAATTTACCATGCAGTCTTGTTAGAAAGCACAATCGCTGTTATGTCTTCATGGTGCAATAAATTACCAGACATGCTTGCTGTATTAAACTCAAGAATTCTTACCATCATTGACTAGAGTCACATACAATAACAACAACGACAAAATTAAATTTTACCATTTACTTGATAGTAAAATCACTGCATTAGCTTTGTAACTCATAACCAGGCTAGCTAAATCTACTACCATCACGACAGCTAGAACAACTAATTCATTCATTCATTCATTCGTTCGTTCATTTCTGGCAAGCATCACTAAGAGTGCCACATTAGACATCAGTCTCCAGAGTGGATGATTCTGAGCCACGTCAATTGTTCATTCAGGAAGAGGTTATTGGATATCAGGTCTTGCTGGATAGTCTTCAGCCACGAAGTACAAGGCAGTCCCAGTGGTTTCCTCCAGTTTTCCAAGAGGGAAGCTGTTAAGATCTTCTTGGCATCCGTTTCATGCAATGTGGCTGAACATGGAGAAACATTGTGCTTGGACAATAGCCAAATGGTGTGGGTGGTCTGCCTCACATTTTAATCTGCACCATTTGATTCCCAACAGCTTTCATAGACACCACTGATCGAGAGCATCAATCTTGTATGAATCTCTCTTGATAAGTGCCCAGCACTCAGAGCTGCACAGGAAGATGGGTTTGCAAGTATTATACAGCTTCAGCTTAGTGGAGATGGAGATTCTTGACTTTCAGATCAGACTGTGTAAGTTTTGCACACATAGCCGAGTGATGGCACTGCAATGTGAGATATTAGGAGAGCTTTTGAGTTGTTGAGTGGATTAAGGCAAGGCAACATAGATAGACAAATTCTTCAACTATTGCAACCTCCTACCCTAGAACTGTGACTGTCAATGGCTCAGTCCAAGGCCTTGGCGAAAGAGTCTGTTGCCAACACACACACTTGGTGAACACCAAATTCAATTGTGAACCAAACACTCAACAACTATCGGTACTAATGATACTAATACTGCAACTACTGCTTTTATGGTTTTTATGCAAGTAAAACTGGTCTCCTCAAAGTGAACTGTTGGTATTTTGGATCAGTTTACTGACTATGACTAAGAACAGCTGATAATGTGAGGATCGTAAATAAATGAACAATAATGATATGTAAAGTGTATGTCAAGAAGAATGACAACACTGTTACACACGTCAGCCAATCACTGAGACACACAAGCACATGCATTATGCATTACCTGCATGTTGGCAATGACATTGGCCGTCGTCTGTTTCTGAGACTTGAGCGATGCAGCAACATACGCAAGGTACTGGATCACCTTTTTGGTGTTCTCTGTCTTGCCAGCACCGGACTCACCACTGACAACACATCACAAGCTCCCAGCACGTCACACACGCTACATGCGACACAGTCAACAACAGCTTATGCCTTGTTTGCAATGTGTCCTCGTCACTTAGATACATTCCATGAGCAACATGTCTCTATTGTCCTGCAATGATGAAATCTAACCACACATCTACTACATGACCAGAAAACAGAAACATGTGGTGTACATACGTGCACAAGATGGACTGGTCTTCACGGTCTAAACACAAACACACACAAAAAAAAACACAAAATTGTCCATTCAGTGCACCAACAATCAATAAACTACACTACTCAGCATCAAATGCTAATTCAAAGGCTCCAGTTATACAAGTGCCTCATTCAGGCACGGCTGAAACCTGTGTGGCTACCAATCAGGTGGCAGCAACTGCTACAATCAGTGCCATGTATTGCACTCACTAGTCTTGTCTTGTCAGCCCCTAATTATCAGCCCTGGGGCTGTACGCTTAAAACCCTTAAAACCGCCATAAGCGCTAGTCTCGAACTAAAATGGCTAACAGGCCATTGGGCAAAGTAGTTTCTAGTGTTACATTGCACTTTTAGGATGTAATCTTAAATAATGTTCTCCAAATATGGCTTTTCTCAGCGGTTAGCATATAATATTTGACTTATTGCCAACCCGTTGTTGTCTGGTTGCACTGCTGACAATGATGGACACGACCAGTTTCTTGGGCACAGTAATGTGCATTTTATCTAGTTTTATCTTTTAGTAATTCTATAGGACTGGAATTATCATGCACAGTATAGGGGCCGGATATCAACAAGTGCAATGCCTGGTACTGATTGCTCATGGATATTCATAGCTGAGTACTTGAGTAGCAGCTGCTGCCTGATTGGTCGGCACAGGTTTCTGCCATGCTGGTGTGACGTGCTTGTTCGATTAGCAGCAGCATGTACAACTCTGCTGCATAATTTACACTTGACATATGCTGCCAAATACATACACTGTGTACCATAAAAAAGAAACTGCACATTGTTGGTAGAAAACAAAACACTGGATGTCACAATTAATGAAACTTAGCTCATTTACAGGGTTTTGTTGTTACTACTGACTATTTTAAAATACGATGATTGTTAAATATTCTTTGCAAATGATGGCGTCAGTTGGTGACAAAAGAAGGGCACTGCACCCAGCCACTTGTTACACTGTCGGCCAACATTCAGCTGTGTCTGTCGCAGTGTTGGCATCGGAGAGCAATACCGGTAATCTTCATTTCATCGATGTTGGTGTAAAAATAAAAGTTCTGTAGGCCTACTGCAGTGAAGTTCTCCTCGTGCAAAAACTTCTGCCTATAATCAACGTGTTCTCGTATTACTTTATCTTCAACAAAATTCAGTGCTGCTTGTAGCACGGTCGATGTGCTCAAGCACAAATCGCCAGACTTCATCCCGCCATCACTGTGGCCTCCGAAAAGTCCAGACCTCAACCCGGTGGATTACAACACAAGATAGCAGTGAGTGTATAGCCAGAAAATCTGAAATGTGGACAAGTTGCAACAAATGGGAACGCCTGAACCAGACTGACAGTGCAGTCACACAGTGGTGTCAACATCTTCACTCTGTGATGAGCGGACATTTCGAGCAAATGTTATCATGTGCCAATCTATGGTATGTTTCTTAGCTGCATAACAATTTTAGACGTTTCATTTTTGACAAACATGGTATGAAATTACTAATGATACGATTATAAAGTTTATCTGTTGTGCTTTACTTCACATGTGAACTTCCAAACTCAAGGTTTTGTTGGTAATTTAAATACCTTTTCACTCAGTGGTGAAAGAGTTTTAAAGAATCAATTAACATTAGCAAGTTAGGACAGATTAAGTATCAGTTCCTTTATTATGGTACATGGTGTGTTAGCTTAGTGGAACAGTTACAAGCCATAACTTACTATAGCAATCGAATGCCCCCCCCCCCATGGTCATAATAATTATTCCACTGATCAAATGAAATGTGTGCAGTGGCGTAGCCAGAAATTTTTTACAGGGGGTGCGTAACTCCACCAATCTTCAATCGACGCCCTTCACTGCTTCTGTCGAGAGCGGAACTTTTGACAGGCGAACGCCGGAACGCGTCATCATTTGCCGCACTTCCTCAACGGAAACTTGACAGAAGTTGCGGAGATGCATCATAGCGAACATACGGCGGCGGCGGCGGCACATTGCTGGTGGCAGCACGCACTCCTTCAACATCCTCGACGAAGAACTCGGCAAGTTTGTCAGCGTTGATGTCAGTTGAGGCTGACGCAGGCCTTTGTCACGTGACAAAAGGCTGATGAAATTAACCGCCAGAGCTAGAGGACATACGATTTTTGACTTGAATGGTCCTCTATTGTAACTATTGCACCGTTTCCCAGATAGGCTCCTTACACAGCGACTTAAAATCGCGCAATGCCGCTCTAGTATTTGAGGCCCTGTTAGGCTGTTAGGTGTGACCGCCGTTCGAATTTTGTAACAACGATTAGTTCTCCGAAAGTTAGAATGATGGGGCTATCCGACGGTGAAGTAGTTTCGACAATCTCTATATAAGTTTAACCATTTTGATTTTTGATATATTCCGGAGTGTCACGGACAGACAAACGGACGGACGGACGGAGTTGCTACATATATATCAATGCAGAATCTTGCTTTAAAATATCATGCATCTTCGTGACAGGGGGTGCGCGTATGCACCCTACGCCTCTTGTTTGTCTACGCCACTGAATGTGTGCCTTTGACCTTCTGGCATATTGTCAAATGTTCTCGAAATCCACATTGGGAGCTATCGTGTGAAAGTCCAAAAAACTGGTGCAAATCCAGATTCCAGATCTAGACTACGACAAGTATTGAACTCAATTAAGTCAGTAAGTTGAAGCAAGGCATGGGACCTAATAACAACCCAAGTTTAATTTAGCATGCAACTGAAATTTTAAAGCAAAATTTGTACACCAGACAAACGGATAGATAGGAAAATACACGGAGGGTTGGGCAAGTGTCTGTCTCAGCAGAGCTTGGCAGAAGCATAACAAGAAGCCAAGCTGTCGCTAGGATAGCCGACCGTACTCCCAAAAATTGTAGGGGTCACATGACCTAGGCCACGCCCACTTTCAGGGAAATTTATTTGTGCGCCTGCTCGGCATTGCCCATACAAAGCCGTGTATCAAATTTGAAGTCTCTAGCTCAAGGAGTTTTAAAGATATGTTCGATCGTATGCCAAAAATTGTGGGGGTCAGGTGACCTAGGTCACGCCCACATTCAGGGAAAATTAATTGTGCACCCGCTAGGCATTCCTGATACAAAGCTGCGTAGCCTGCGTATCAAATTTGAAGTCTCTAGCTCAAGCAGTCTTCGAGATATTGCGCTCTAAGCGTATTGGGGTCACGAGTTTGACCTTTCAAGGTCACGTGACGTCATCGTTCACGTGACCATTCGATAGCCCATATGCCATTTGCTATTGGTAGTCCT
>Ga0056114_1001682_pt1 | contig 10429 bp, 10 predicted proteins | sample WorMetHERISLAND1_FD_77005 | JGI IMG/M metagenome (GOLD analysis project Ga0056114, IMG submission 77005) | Marine gutless worms symbiont microbial communities from Max Planck institute for Marine Microbiology, Germany - Olavius loisae HERON... ... | reverse complement strand
TTGGCTGGTAGTGAGAACTTTGTAGGTAAGTGAAAGGAGTTTATATTCAATGCGTTCGTTGATCTTGAGCCAGTGCAGAGATCTGAGGATAGGTGTGACAAGAGAAGATTTAGGGGCTTTAACTACAGTACATGCAAGACAGTTCTTGTTGGCAGTTTGTTTTTATCGCGCGTCCTCATACGTGGAGCCCGATATTGATACAGAAATTCTGTCTGTCTGTCTCTTTATCGCACTTCGGTGTTGTGTCAAAACAGCTAAAGGAACCGCTCAGCCTCGTAGCCGCATCATTCTAGTTTTCTTGGAACCACAAAAATGTGACGAATAACAGTAGCGACTGTAGCGTTAAATACAGGTGGATTCAAGAAATTGTGTGATTCTGTGAGCTTCTGGCGACGTTATAAACATTCTTCGGCCTGCACCAGCAAACTCTCGATCCATTTTCGACAGGTTATCATTATTTTTTGGTTTTTAGCGCGCGACAGCATATGGCATGTATACTTAGCGCGTTATATGCTATCGCCCGTTCGTCTGTCTGTCCGTCCGTCCGTCACACGGGTGTTATGCAGTCGAAAACGGTTAAAGATAGGATTATGCAATTTTCACCTAGTACCATCCCTCTAGTTTTTTCGGGGCAAGTTTCATCCAGGAATTCTAACGGGTTCCCACCGAGCGGGGACGTCAAATAAGGGATGGTCGGAAAACAAGCCATTTTCTAGCTTTAAACGTCAATATCTAGAAAACTGTAGGGGATACGTCCAAAGTTACTATTAATGACTAATAGGAAGTTGTATGTGCGCTTTTGATTGACACCAAGATTGATGACCTTGGATGACCTTGAACTGCCTTCATTATCGTCTGTGCTGGACGTCTGTCGAACACCAGTTGATTGTGATGTGCTGTGAAGGTTTTCCACGGCAATGTGAACACGTACATCGCCGAGGTACGTGAAATTAGTCCGCCGATCATTGCGCGACGAATCCGCTTCGTGCCTCACAGCAGCTATCCGCGAACTGTCTGCATGCGCGTTGAACTGTATGGCTGCCAGTGGAGAGGTACCTCGTCTCCACACGTCATTGTGCTATAAAATAATTAGTCTCTGCTTTTCCTGTTGTGGGCGACAGTGATGTTTCCGGGTCTAGTCATTGTTGCAATGTTAGAGCATTGGCCTGCAGTTGCGAAGAGACCAGTGGTGAAGAATCCACTTTCCACAATATGGAAACCACACACCTCATTCGTCAAAGTAAAATGTGATTTGTTTGATGCACAATCCCATGGATCTGCATTACCTTGAATGGTCAACGTTATTAGGAAAATAGCAAATAATACGTAATATTCATTCATTCATTCATTTTTTATTACGCCGAAGCAGCCGTACAACACAAAATAGGCCTACAGAAATAGAAATCAAACACACATAGGCCTACTATTGTCCATTACTGCACATAAAAACATAATAAAAACATATAAATATATAATGGCGTATCTTAAAAAGTCTCTTCATAGATTTTTTTTAAAATTTGTTCAACATAAAACAAGAGAGATCGGCTACGTGATGACAGATTTCGCTGCCCTGGACAGCAGTAAAGCGAAGCAGCAAGCAAGCTTCTTTATCAAACCACCACACGCACCTTGTCCGCCCTGTAAAGGCGGATTAGGTACGGATGAGTAGAGGCAAAGACGCCGGATAAGCTTGATAATCTTGCAATTTGCGAGCAACAGTAAATTGGATGCAAGCAGCGACCTCCTGCAGCACGGCATGTACTGCGGTTAAGCTGAGTGAGTTATATGGCAGCGATGTCATTTGTTCATGTTATTGACAGCTCAGCTTCATCCACACTCCCGTGAGTTTATCTAATCCACGACGATGATATATGGCAATAGTAGAACATCAAATGACGTTCTATTAACGAATGAAACAATAATATGTACAGTTTAAACATACGATACGATACGATACGAAAGAAGAAGTTTTAAGTGGACTCAAAAGCTGAGGGATCAGCTTAATCTAGCACACGTAGCCAGGAAAAAATATGAAAAAGAAGAAACATAAAACAAAGAAACGCCAGTACCCACTTAATTCAGTACAGGTTCCAGATCCGTGAAGGCAGTCCGGAAGGAATAAGAAAGACTGTAGAGGAAAAAAGACTATGTTGCTAAATCAAGTAGAAGCCTCTGATTGACGTGACTTATGACGGCGTGATGCTGACCGTGTCTGTGATGCTGTGTGCTGTGCACTCGTAGATGGAGTGCTGTCGTACAGTATGCCTCAAGGTGGCCGTCGCGCACCTGACGTTGATCTCAGAGATTTCACCTACGACGGTCGCGTCACAGATCAATACCTCAGCGGTGGTCTTGGCCAGCTCACAGACGGCGTGGAGGGTCATTCTAACTTTCGGTTGGACCCGGACGGCTGGGGTCGGAAGGGCTACGAGTGGGTCGGGTGGCGGAACGACAGTACTCGGCCTACGACGACTGGCGTGGAGCTGAAGTCCGACTCAGTTGTGATCGTTGTCGAGTTCGAGCGATCACGTCGCTTCACCGGCATCAGACTTCACTGTAACAACATGTTCACCAAGCAGGTGCGTGTCTTCCGTCGAGCTGTCGTGCGCGTCGGCCTCACAGTGTCCGATCTCAGCTCGTTGTCGCCCGGCGTCGAGCCAGTCGTCTACGAGCATCGACAAGACAACCTCATCGACTTTGCGCGAAACGTCGTCGTCAGTCTCCCCAACCTTGTCGGTCGCTTCGTCAGCGTTCAGCTGTTCTTCGACGCAACCTGGATGCTCATCAGCGAACTTAGATTTGAGTCCGGTGCGCTGAGTTCTTTGCGGTTTTTATACGCGTCTAGTGCTGGATATTAAATTGCATAAATATAGCGAACTGTGCGGTCAGTATTACCAGTTACTACCATCCCCACTTATACGTGGTAAATATTTACAAATTTCATCACTAAATTTCACTGTCCCTCACCCGGATTCGAACTTGGACCCTCTTGCGTTGAAGTCCGAGACGCTAACCACTCGGCTATACCTCCCGAAGCTACCGTATATTTGCCTCACGTTAACGTTGATTGGTTTATTTATATCTTCCAACTGAGAAGTTGGCTACAAGTAACGTAACGTAACGTAACTGTTGTTATAGCTGTCTGTACTAGTGATTGAGATTGATAGATTTGTTTGTGTTGTGGACTTGTTGTGTTTGCTGTCTCTCAGAGCTGATCGCTGAGAACCGCTCGTCCTCGGCTGCATCGGCGCCCTCTGCCATTTCTGGCGTCTCACAGTTACCGTCAAACGACACATCTGGTCGGTCAAACAGTTACGTCATATGTTGTTTTGAATCAAACTCAAATACAAACAGAATTCTCGAAACAACCGAAACACAGGCACAGGCGTGTGAACGAACTGTTCAGAGTCGTTACCTGAACGCGCCACCAACAGACCACCACGCCACAATCAAAATGACGAACAACATTTAGTCAGTTAGTAAGTAAGAACAACCAAAGAGTGTCCGAAATACCAGTGTGAAAGTGGGCATTATGAGAGAAGTGTCTGCAGACTTGGGTTTCGACTTTTGAGGCGAATTGTATATAGGTGCTCTGTTTCATCAACGTGAAATCTCCACATTAAATGAATTATAGAGATTTTCTCAGGCGAGACCGTTCGGCTCGTTCCGGGGCAAGAAATAAAACGCCTACTCCATTCCCAGACTTTCGCTTCGCCAAACTTGGAAGAATGTAGCCTAAGGGGACAATTACTGCCGTGGTGAGAGTTGCGAGGATGGGATGATGTGTCATATAATGTCGTCGTATCTCTGTGACTGAATCACGCGAGTTCGACGAAGCGTGCTGTGTGGTCGTACAGTACAGTGCACGGTCGGTCGTCAAGGGACCGCGCACAAGAAGTCGAACAGTGGACTCGACCGGCCGAGTCAGTCAGTGAGTCTGGTGGGCGAGAGCGAGCGATTGCTTGTCAGTTCTCAGCGAGCCGTAGATTAGTGACGGCGACGCCGTCGTGTCATTAACTCGCTCAAATTTATCGATCTAAACGACAATCGGACGACATGCTGGCGACTACCGGGCTCCAGCGAGTGTGACGTCACATCGTCTTCTAGCAGACACCTCTGTTTTAAAGAGACTCGGCAACTCAAAATTCGCAACACTGAACGACAGAGAGTCGGCCATAAAACATCAGCCGAGCTTTCGCTGTGGCTGGTGCTCGACTATGGCACAGTTTGCCACATGACATCGTCGCGAGTGACACACTGTCACGGTTCTGTCGTGGACTCAAAACATTTTTATTTAGACAGTCATATCCTTCTTTTTACGTTTATCTTTTTACAGCCTATGTCATTCTCTTACACGTTGGTCTCATAATGTCGTACTCCAAACATTACGTCTGAGCACCAAAAGGTCCTATCGTCCAGACCAGCCGTCGAGCCCAGACCGTACTGCTGCCGATTGTCAACTGACAGTTAGTGGCGCGTGATAGCGTCTAGATTCAGCGAGCGACAGTGACGCTGATGCTGATGTGGAAAGAATGAGAAACGGTCTGAGCGAGCGAGAACGAACGACTGTTAATGGCATTCACTCACCAACACCACCACATACCCATCAGCTGTCAGGCTTAGCCTCCTTACTAGTAGTTCTAAAACCAGTTTAAATTGAACAACTCTCTGCAAAACGGCATCGGCGTTTGTCGCAGACAGACGCACGCATGCATGCACAATCAGAATATAGAATAAACATTCACAGAACAAAATTTTATACATAGAAATGTAGGAACATACAAAACGAACATTTAACGAGAGCAGACCAAATATATCGCAGAGTCATATTTAGTGCTATATTCACGATGATTTTAAAATTACTCAGTGTTTTGTTTCAAATTAGTGAATTTGGTGGATTTAGTGGATGAATGCCGATATGCAAGCATGCCGATGTTAGCGAATTTTTTTAGTAGCCAGTACCAAAAATAAACGTATTTCATTAACCATTAACTTTAATAATTCTCCGTCCTTCGTCAGCGTGTTGTAATCTACTCAGCCGGTAGAGAGAGAATTGTTACAGAAAGGTGTTTATATTACGAAAGGCCTAATACTGTTGCCTTTGCAGTGTCGGTTGGCGGTGCTGAGCGATCAGCTGATATGAGTGACAGTCTGCGACCGAGCGTTGACGGTACGAGACCAGTAACCAGACACACGTCGACACTTGTACAACAGCTCGTCGGCTGCGTCTTCGGTGGCGCAGTGGCGCTGTCGCTGCTGATCGTCGCTGCGTTCGTTCTGTGTCGACGAGGTCGTCGTAGTCGACGGCGAGCGACCATCACCAAGGCGACGGCCGCTGCAGCCGTGGCAGGTGCGCGGTCGGCGTCGACGTTTCGTCTGTTCGGCGTCGCGACGTCGATGAGTCGAGACGACAGCGCAACGCTGACGTCCACCTGTCAGACGACATCCAACGGCAACTGTAGCGTCAGTGTCGCAGCCGACAACGACGACGACGACTATGACGCTAGTACACTAGCACGCTGTTTCCGGCTACCACATGACGTCATTCAGACTCGTCAACTACCCAAACCGCCTCCCCCACCACTACCGCCTTGTCAGTCACAGTACCTGACAGGTGTGTCTTTCTTATTCTCGTCAAGTTACACATCTTGTTCCTTCAAATTTTGCTGTTTTGTTGTCGTTTCTTTAACAACGTCCAAAACTTACGTCCGATTTAGAACGAATATAAGCGTGGGCAATAATTATAGAACTTTCCGGGACCCCGAATAGCCGCGATTTCGTTTCTTCTGACGCTGTTCATAGTTCAGAGGCAGTCATGGGCTAACCGCTAGTGTTAGGGTTAGGTATGCGGGCACTGTTTGTTTGTTATAGTTTCTGGCTACGTGTGCTAGATTAAGCTGTATACTCAGCTTTCGAGTCCACGTTAAACTCTTCTATCGTATCGTATCGTATCGTATGGGATCCGTATAGGTCAGCAGATATGGTTTGGGTTAGTGTTGACAAGAATGCCGCGAAGTGAAAGTGACTGGTGTGTTTGGGATCGTGGAAAGCTCAACACTGACAAGCATACATTTATTGCAAAAGGTTCAGATGTTTCATTTGTTTACCGTGAGGGTTCTACGCACCAAATGAAGTGTGATAATGTTTATACTCTGGTTAAACAAAAACCTAAAATACTACAGATAATTTTTCATTTGCCGGCTTTAGAATTACAGCATGTCCCACATTTTACTGTGAAGCGATCGTGAGTGATAATGAGGCAATAAACTCTTGTAACCAGTTCCATGTAGAGTGTTCTGGTAGGATGCAATAGGTTAACAATTAAGTTGCCAGCAAGAACCGAATAAGCATTGTGCCACGATCTGTCCACTGACTACAGCAGTGTACTGAAGACGTTACTGAAGTTGGCTGTATCGTGTCAGATTATACTCCGTCGCCGTACGCCGCTATCGGAAACGGTCGCGTCCACTACTCGACCACGTCTGCGCTGCCTCCGGCGCTATTGTCTGCTGCGAGACATTCGCGCGACGTCGAGTCGCTGCCGGCGTTTCACGACCGACGAGACTTGTCGTCAACAACTTACGAGCGTCGTCCAGTCGTAGCGGACCCCGCCGTCGAAATACCGCCGTCAAGTCTCCAGTTTATCCACACTCTCGGACGTGGACTCTTCGGAGACGTAAGCCACATATCGCCATATCTGATTGATGTTACGATTTATCATATTTTGTTTTCAAAATTTTCGGCAATAAAACGTGTATTTTTGGTACAAATTTTTCATTTGAAATTACTGTTGCCATGTAGTGTTCAGATTTGCTACTTCGTTTGTGCAAGCTTTTGACGTGTATTGACGCCTTAGTGCAAATTGCATGTACGTCATCACTGTTGTCATGTTCAATTTGATTGACCGCAGAGAAGCTGATGCGTGGGTGGACTGAACATTCATGGTCATCGTCCGGAAGATTCACTTTGTTTAATAATAGACAGAAACCCACAATGTTCTACGTAGTCGACTATGTGAACAAGTGTGAGTTGTTGTCAAAAAAGCGTGGCCGTCGACATGGCCACAGGCCATTGAACGGGTTGGGATGTGGAGAAGGTATAGGCGTTCCACAGGGGCGGGCGGAGGTGGTGAAATCTGTGAAGTGGCAGTTAGTCGTCACGAAGTTATGCAACAGTTACAGCTTAGTTGATCGCGTTTATGCTCTGGTTGATAAACACAAATAGTTTTTCTGCCAATTTCAGCCGCATCGTTAATACTTAATTTACCGCACGTAAGAGGTTAACCACTAGAGGACAATATATATCAGCGCAATAGATCCTTGCAGCACACCGGCCCGTGTAACGCTGTAGTGTTAAGAGTCGTCGCTTCCGGTCTCGGCGATGTCGTATAAATGCGCTGCGCAGGTGCATTTGTGCGAATTAATCCAAGACGACGACGACGACGTTGAGACGTGTGAAGTTGATGTACTGAGCGCCGCCAGCAGGACGACATACGTCGCCGTCAGACAGTTCAACAAACAGCTTTCCATTTCCGCCAGGTAGCGTCCAGAATACATACGAGTCGCGTTATTTACTGCTTTGAAAGACTATTTATTTTACCGAACCATTCCGACGTTGCGAATGTTAGTGCTGCATTACTTTTTACTTAATAAATGTTACAGTTTACACGCTGTTGTCGTAGTTATTGTACTTAGCTATGTCTCCAGTAGAGAAGGTTTTCATCAGCTGCAGTTTTCTATTATATTACTTAGCTTTCTCAAACATTTCCGAGTAAGTATTTTTGCAGGTCAATGCCGCTGTCGGATATGATGCCATACGACACGACAGCGAATATTAACGTGTGCCAGAAAGATGACAAGTGGTTGGTGTATTGTTGAATGAGGAGTTTTGAATTTGGGCAAATTGCTGTTTAAGTCCTGTTAGCAGGAATGCACTCTTGGAGTAACCCAGCAACTGAGTTATTCACGAAGACTGAAGAGACCTGTTGTAGATCATCTTGTAGGTGGGTGAAAGTTGAATCAAAGTCTGTGGCTGGAAATTGAATGTTGTCTGTAAAGGTGATGATTTAAAGAAAAAGGTGCGATAAAATCACTGAAAGAGATGGCACACAACGTGAGTGAACACGTGAGTGAAGTATGGACCGAGAACAGAGCATTGTGGAAGGAGGTCTATGAAAGAGAAAAAAATATTATTATTTTCACACAATTTAACCAAAACTCTGAAATCACTGCACAAGAGCAAAGCAGGAGAAAAGAATTGTTGTCTGTTATTAGCAGTCACTTGTAGGTGAACAATCGTCATATTTGTATTATTCCGGCAAAATAGTAATAAATGTCTAATGCGGAATTTCTTGGAGACAATTGCACCACATAGCCATCATCACTAAACTCATAGACGCTGTCGACAGACATCCCCGTGTGAGACGCAGGCCTTAAGTGTTGGTAAACAACTGGCACGCCGTTGATTAACTTGCGACTGGCAAATGAACTTCTCCACTTACTGATAACTTAATCTGTTTGTTGTTCTTCTGTTGAAATTAAGCGCAGCGTGTCGTGGTAATTCAGTTGTCCACGCGTCGCGTCCGATGGAACCGCTTCACGTTGTTCACACGAGACGAATCATTTGCATAACATGGTTTGGGACCAGTGAATGTTGCCTGTACGTTCGTCTCGTCATCCTCCCTTTCCATTCTTCCCACATTTTCTCCTTCTGCCTTTTCTCTGAGTGTCCTTACCGCCCTTCTTTTTCTGCTGTCTTTTCTCGGTTACGACTTCAGACCGATCGGAGGCATAATGTGACCGCGTGCTGTCTACTGCTTTTGTTTGTCTGATGCGATTTAATCATGCTTGAAAAGGTATTTTCAGACCTATCAACATTGACGTATCTTCCGTATCTGTTTTGTTACCACAAAACTACTTTCGTAGTCGTACGCTATAGATACAGACTGTATTAAGTTGCAATTAATATACATATGAAATGCTCACTAACGAATTATTGCTTTCATGTGTTAATTTTTATACGTGTACGTTGTGTGATATATTGAAGTGGTATGAGCGAGTATAGCGAGTGTATAGCACCAGAGACTGTGATATAACTACTCATTTCTTGACCGCTGCGACAGATCAATGCGTATAGCGCTGTGGTCAGTGGTCTTGCTTGATGCAAGGGGGAGGGAGTGGTTTATGAGATGTTATCTTACCACAGAGCTCCAGGCACAGTGCGAGCGAGAGATAGCCTACTGTAGACGACAAAAGTAGATTATGAACTAATGCAATATTACAATCACTGTTGATGTATGTCGCGTCATTCTTACGCATCCATGTCGCTCAGTCGCTGTGAGACTTCGTCGTGGCACTGTTTGTGACACGTCATTTTCCAGTCCTGATTTTCTGCGTCTAAATATACAGACGATACGATACGATACGATACCTCATGATGCCAGCGACATAGATGTATAATATGTTCAGGCGAGGTACAATGCCTACATATTGCATTTTATAGAGTGTTGTGTTACAGCTTGTTTTAAAACCCTAAACCTATATTGTTGTATAAAACAAAACAATATGCCCTAGTTTAGACTATTTCATTTAACCATTCATTTGGCATATCTTGACTTGCTGCCGGAGGTCGTGGGCCGTGGCGTCATCTGGCGAACGACTGAAAAACTGCATTCAATCTCTTCAAGACGGACTCTTGTTAAATGTGGTAAGGAAGCCCAGCTATCGCTGAGAACCCGCGCGATGCTTATGCAAGTGTCCCACGGTTTTGTATGAATAGCGCAGTTTAACAGGGGCTATAATATGACAATCTTTAATTCACCACGAGTGGTATCGACATAAGAAATATAACAAAAATAACTTGATTAAAACACGAGCACGAGCTGAGACTGTATCGAGGTACAACGCACGACGAGGTACTGACGTCTGGTTGTGGCTGAACGAACATGCCGTCGACTGGTTACATCGGAGATAGGAATGCTGTAGTTCGTAAAGTATACCGGGGAGCCTTGTGATCAAGGTAATCAAATATGACGTGGCTAAATGACGATGCTATGTGTATATACGTGTGGTCACCAGAGAGGCATTTGTTCGACATACTGCCGTCATGTCGCGCCTAAAAGACGCCAACATCACGGCTCTGCTGGGCGTCTGCTCTCGAGACGAGCCTCTCAGCTGTGTGCTGGAGTACGCACGCTGCGGTGACCTCGCCACCTTCCTCCGCTCAAACAGTGCACCTGTCGTCTCAGACGCCAGAACCATGCTCAGGTGAAAACGACTCTCCGTGTATTATTTACAAGAAAAACAATAAAACGAAACAAAACCACGTTATTGCTGTCTTCAGCCTCATGCTATGAACTCTTTTTTAGCCTACGTCTGAGCGCGTAAATCCAATATATACACATTTTAAGTGCACGGCGTTAAGAAAGCGA
>Ga0056114_1001681_pt1 | contig 10429 bp, 7 predicted proteins | sample WorMetHERISLAND1_FD_77005 | JGI IMG/M metagenome (GOLD analysis project Ga0056114, IMG submission 77005) | Marine gutless worms symbiont microbial communities from Max Planck institute for Marine Microbiology, Germany - Olavius loisae HERON... ... | reverse complement strand
TACATTTTCAGAATCCACCGTTCCTTGGGTATATTCACTGCAATTTTTGTTTAAATCTACACATCAATCATGGAGATATGAAAGAAAATGTGAGTGGGTGTTTTTTTCTGAACACAGTGTATAATTAGTTGTAGAAAAATAAAAAACGTAAAAAAACCTAAAATTAGGACTTTTCAGGTTTTTAAAAAACCTAAGAAACCTAGGTTTTTTAAAAGCGACTTTTACAGCCCTGATTGCAGCCCAAAGGCAAGATTTTTCTTGTAGCCGGTTACCTTGTCGCATCCATTTTCAGGTTGTTCTTCAGCGTTAAACTTGTGTGCATCGCTGTGTATCCCAGGATGCTCTGCAGCTTCCCAATCCCAGCCCGTTATCATAGGCAATTAACTTTCACTTTTATTTGTTAATGTGACAAAATTACAACTACAGTGCGAGTCAAAAAAATCGCCCCTGAGGTTATCAGACATTTTTCACAAACGGTTGAGAATTTTTAATCGATTTTTACACACGTTCCTCTCTACGCTAGATTACAAATTTTTATTCAGTTATCTTAGTATACACCTTACTCCTGTATTTAATGTACTACTAGGAGTAGTATTTCGTGTGTGAATACACTTGCCCAGTTCTAATACAAATCATGATCAATGAAGGACATCACTCATTGTTACCTCCATACTGCTGACTACATACATTAACAGACTGCAGTAACTGACTACAGAGATACATACACCTTAACCAGACATTCAGTCTCACTGCTGAACAACAAACTGTGGTTTACATATGGTAAATCTATATACACAAAATGTACAGACAGATAAGGGCGGGAAAATATACACTTTGCCAAATACCACAATATCCTAATGTGTTGATATCTAACAAAATCTTGCACAGCAAATGTCAGAAAAATTCCAGAACATTACTATATCGTCACGAGACAACAGTTCTATATCAACCTAACTATCTTGATCAACGTTTACTCACTCTGACACGCCCAGAACAGTATGGGAGGCGGCAAATCACTTTCTGGGATGATAGACAATACAGTGCCAGGCTCTGGCACTAAATTAACATGTTATGGCAAACAGGAGAAAACATAGTTTACACAACAACATCTGTGCAAGATGTTGTTAACTGATACTTTCCACATCTGACCGTGATTCACTCACTATCTGTCCACTTCACCGAACACAACGTCCAGTGATCCTGGCAACAATACAGTCAAACTCACGGTAAATTCATGTTTTACTAGCAGATACCACTTCACATCTTTTAAATCTGTACAGAATGCAGAGGAGTGTGACAGAGTAAAAGCTGCTCTGTCATCAACGTAAGGAATATACATGTAGTGCATTTTTTCTCAGTTAGTGTCGGCCTTCTTAGCTCAAACGGGATGAATGATATATTGACGCTACATACTTACCTTGAAGATTATTTCTTAGATCCAATAAACAAAGTATATATACTATTAATTTTATTGTTTAACTTCTAAAGTATTCTAGACTTATGGCAAGGTAAAGAAAGGTAAGGTAAGGTAAGGTAAGTTAAGTCATAATGGACTCCATAACTCATGAGATCCATCTGCATTGTGCAATCATATCACGAAGAACATCCAGCCATAATTGCTCCTGTCATCCTGTCTGGTTTCAGGAAACACCTTCCTAGACCTTATCAAGGGCTAGCAGGATTTAAAATCACATCATAACAGTATTTCAAAAATTTCATTACCACCGCTTAACCCTTTTACGCCGACTGTTGCAATATGGGTACAGCTATAAAGCATCCTGTGCCAGACCGGGTTAAGCCGTCATTTGTAATTTTTGACATCCGGGCACTCTGACGCTCATGCAGCAGAGATAATTCAGCCATACTGTTGGTTCCTCTGACCAGGAGAGACGTCATCTATACAGTGCAGTTGGACAACACTCCAGCGTACTACAGAGCTACACAGCGCCTAGATTCAGCCTTTCAGCATACTACAGCACGTGACTGTACACTAACTCACTCTAAGCCAGGAGAATTACTGACGAGGAGCTCTCGGCTGCCAATGTGTTAAATGCAAGAGTTTATCAAGAATCTAAAAGAGCCTGCAGCAAAGCACAATGCAACATTGACAGTTTGCAAAATAACAAAAATCTGTAAGTTCTGTAATGACTCAAACGTGTTGTCTACTGTAAGTAGGCTGTGAGGACACAAGTCTCTTAGGTGCCCCACAAACAATCTCTGCGAAAATTCCCAAAGGGTGATGTCCATCCCATGTTATTCCTGTCGTCATACTTGCGGATTTCTGGTGGAATCCACATGATTCTCACCATGATCACCTCCGTGCATCTCTCTAGTTTAACAAGCCAATTCACCCAAGACTCCTGACACCACAGCAGTGAAAAGACTTACTGCACAGTGATCAATTACTTAGAATGAACTCTGACAATAGAAAGAAACGTGAGAAACATCACCAATGACGGAGACGAGATCAGCCAGCATATAACCACGAGACAGATTCTCAACTTGAGACTACACAATATCATCGGAACATCAATGAACTCACACGGTTAGTGATAAATAAACACAGCAGCAGCAATTTTATGACAAAAAAACATACGTATAACTGCTGATGACACCATAACGAACGTCTTCAATTATCTGAACTTGAAATGACAAAAAATTAAATTGTATTGACGAGTGAAAACAAGAAGCTGCAACACACCAAATGAGCAAAGCCTGGTGCTTTTATCTTGCATCGGTAAGGTCGGCTGGACCCATCAGATACCAAGTAGACGCCAAACTCACCCTACATTACACGAACAGTCAGTTTACTGCCAACTCAAGTCATTCAATGCACACCTCAGTTCTGCAATGTTTACGATGAACAATAAAAAGAAATCACAAAACTGAGAAAGTCATCGACAACAGAAAAGTCATCCAGCTCTCTGAATCCCAAATATTTCTTTGTGGAAAACTGGCCCGGTTGAAAAACAATTTATGCCACTTATCATCAACAACTAACACAATATCATGGAGAGCGAACTGCAAGCGAATGAAACAGAAGATAGCAATTACTGCTACATGGTTATTAGGCTAAAAACATGTCATCCAATACAAATGTTAAATGACTTTCACCAAAAAGCTGATTTACTGAGAATGGGTAAGCAACAATGGCATGGATTTCATTCAACAACAAGTAAAAACAAACTGGAAGCACAATGATATGACAGTCGCTGGCAACATTGTAGCAAAGTCAAAAAAACATTAAACCTTTGGAGCTTCAATTGCGGTGTATGTTGATCCTGGCGGCACCTGAAAGCCTTCAGAGAACAGCTTGAAGTGATGTATCAACGCCTCCATGGAACTCTGACAACACAGTAAGTAACACAGTCACACTGCAGCAAAAGCTGTCGGGTTCGGTATTGTTGGCACTTCCAAACACCGAGAGATAACACACCAGCCAGTGAAGATGTGGCATTGTGTGTCTCTTGCCATGGTAACTCAAAACAGAAGGGACTGATCTTCACCAAACAAGATCACCACCTTGAGCTGATCACACTGTCAGGCTTCTGGTAGAAAAATTGACAAAATGTAACTAATTGAAACGCTCGGTTGAGCTGAACAGCATTCAAACACCGAAGCAGATGCATTTTCATTGGAAATGTTTCAGACAGAAAGTCAGAAACATCATATTTCGGTAAATGAGTACAACATAAAATTACACAGAAGCTCAATAAACACAAAGAAAATGCCAACCTTTGCTGACAAATCGCAAAAACAATTCACACAATGCACATCAACAGTCTTCAGCTCTGTCTACCGATGACATTTCTCAACACTCAAAATTACTACATTACATCATTGCCTCCACTTTCACAATTATGATAAGAACTGAAGACCTGTCTATTTCAAGATTTTTATCCAGATATCATTTTCTAGCTTGTGTTTATGGATTTTTCTCGCCACTGTGGACCTTGTAGCGACCTTGGTCACTGAAAAACGTTGCCTGTACTGTAACATAAAATCTCACTTTCAACACATATCAGTACTCGCACACAACATTGTTTTCGCTATTCAGTTACCAGATTCAAAACTGGCCCAGCACTAACTGTGCGATTCAATTTACTTATTGACTTACTATGCGACATCTCACATGAGTGGCGACTATCGCTAACAACTAGAGAATGCACCGATCTTGGTACTGATGCTGAATCAGCATTGATCTCTGTAGATCGGAATTGGACTGATCTAATGAAAGATCTGTCAGCAATCCATCTGCCATCAGCCATCTGCTCAGCAGTCACGCCAATTAGCAATACACCACCATCCTCCCCCACCATCCTGTAACACTCTTGTTGCAAAGAGTAACCCAATGTCAAGGCCACTTGCCGACAGCGTTCGCACCGACATGGCACCAGGTAGCGAGAGGGAGCCTCAGCTTACTCAGGCATGCTAGCCTGGCGACTGACTGTCAAATGCACTAGAAGATGTTGGTGGGTGATCCACTCCATTGACGTAGGTCGTGGTAAATATGTACATGGGAACATGGTTATCACCTGTCGCTTTGACGTCTGCAGACCTGCTGCCACAACTGCACAATGAGAGATGCATGGAGGACTGGTCATCGGTTACATGTGGATGGCCTGGCAATAACAAGGATTGAACTATATTAATTGGACTGCTAATTTTGTAGGCAGGCGCAGCCGTGTGTCGGATTTCAACTACTCGCGGTCGACAAAAATTCACTGGCTAATAACTCAGATGACTGCCGCTGACAAGCAGCCCTTCTCCATTGTCAATAATGAAGGTTATCGTGCTCTTGCGCTGAATCGCGATACAAGCTGCCATTTCAGTCATATCACTGTGACAGAGATGTGTCATACTCTTAAAACAAAAGTCATCGCAGTCATTGGTGATGCGTAGTACATCAGTCTGACAATGGATACTTGGACAACATCCATGTGTTCAGAGTAGCTAATAAGTCTGTCGGGTCACTGGCTCAACAACTTGACCTGGACAGCCAACGCCGGGCACTGCAGTGCCCTTCACAGACGCTGCCACAGCAGCAGCAGCAGTAGTAGCGAGAGACCTTCATGTAACCCGACACTAACTGTTAACCTTGCCCACCTCACTGTCAGTATAGGATCGGTACTGAACTGCCGATCTGTCTCTGATGGAAAAAACTGAATCGGACCGATCCGGTTTTTAGTGGATAGTGTGTTCTCTACTAACAACTGTGACACTTGTGGCCTGACACACTAACCATGAGCTACGTCCAGCAACATCCTTCATACACAACAGTTTGCCGACATGCAACGCTGATCTGCATAACACCTAGATTCAGTTACTGCAGCACCTGATCGTATTGGCTCAGCAGACATCATACTGATTAAAATAATGCCCACTTACACATCTTGAATAATCCAATCAACAAAAACATCAAGTACATTTTGCAGCGGCAGCTAGTTGGTTGCAAGCAACATCATTAACCCTTTGAAGCCCAGTGTTGCCATATAGGTTCAGCTATAAAGCATCCTGTACCAAACCGGGTTAAGCAGTCAGTTGTAATTTTTGACATCCGGGCATTCTGAGCATCAGGGTGCTCGGATGTTAAAAATTACAAATGCTGGCTTAACCCGGTCTGGCACAGGATGCTTTATAGCTGTACCCATATGGCAACACTGGGCATCAAAGGGTTGACAGATAAAACCAACATTCTCACCTTCATCTCCGCTCGTTTTGGTGGCACTATTTTGTGATCGTCAATTTTTATCTCTCCCGCCGGCATCTTATTCAGGCACTGCTGAACAATACGTATGCTCTGTCGCATTTCCTCCATGCGAACCAAGTACCTGCCAAACCAGACAGTCGAACTGGAAAAACGCTCAGCTTAGCTGATGCCTGCAAACTTAACGACCCAACTAAACAAACGTGACAAATTAAAAAGACAATAAAAACAGAATACCGAAAATGCAACAAAATTCATGACGGCGAATATGGCATACACTGTAACCTAGCAAACAGCCATCTGCCGCATTAACCATACACATGTAAACAAAAGCAAATCATTAATGTCTCGCTTCAGTTAAAATGCACTAACTACATTATATTGAGAAACATAATCAGGAGAGCAGCAACAGCATGGAAGATCATCTATGGTGTAACAGGATGTGTGTAAGTTTGGAATCTGATAAAAATAAACAGAAACCAGACACTAACAGGAAATACTTAGCTAACAGCCTAACACAAGTTTTAAAAGTCTGAATTGACATAAAACAGTTCATAGTGGATGTAAATTACTGATGTGATGTGTGACAAGCCGGGCATTAGGTACAACAGATTAGTAATTGTTTACGGCAATACTCAAGCGAGTTATTTGTTGTTGTGATAAATTAATCAGCATGCTGCACAGAAGAACGGCAGGTTCAACATGTAGTGAGGCAGTAACCTGTCAAAGTTGTCACCCTTCCTGCCGACCGGGACATCAAACTCCACTTTATCATAGTTGTCATATGGCTGTACTTTGCGCAAGTCCCACTTGACTCCCGAACCACGCAGCATTGGTCCACTGTTAAGCACAAATGTCTCGCAACATGCACATGACTTAAAACTGGCTGCAATAAAACAAACCGCATGCCATCAAACTCATACTTTAATAACCACAAAAATTTCTTTATCCTGTAATCCTTTCAGTATTAAATTACTACAATGACAACTTTCAGCCACCTGAATCCGAAATTAATAGCGTCTTCGGCAGACACGGTGCCGATGTCTTTTGTCCGTACATGCCAGATACGATTTTCCGTCAGTACGTCGTCAACCTCGTTGATGACTTGCAGACAGCCATAACACCACTTGTCAATGTCGTCGAGCAACCCAAGCGGCAAATCCTGAACAATGATATCATGTTTTAACTAACAGCAGCATCAACAAATAATAATAATAATATCTGACAGTAACGGCTTACATAAGCTAAGTGCTGACCAGCCTATAAGAGTTACGCGGTAAAACAATGATAAAATTAGCTACAAGTACAATAGAATACAATGTAAGCAACTACGTAAAAAACTACATAAAATGTCTCAGTGTACGAGGGAAGGAGTGGAAGTGGGTATGTTGTATGAGGTACAAAATAAGAACAAAATCCAATACCGGTACAGTACAGTACATAAAAGTGTAGTACAGACACAACTAGCTGGGCTGGCCTGGCCACACCAGCGGTCAGTGAATAACTGAATTAAAAATTCAAATGTAAACAAAAACTTGACCTTCCAACTCTGTAGGTCATGCACAACAACTGTCAACGAGCCTGTTTCTACTGCAATTATAATGCTCTTTCATCGCAAATTTTCCAAAAACTGTGAAAAAGCATTCAAGCTCCAAAACTTTACAAAATTTTCGTTACCTTTATCGCTGGGAACTATGTATGAGAAGGTCCACAAAAATGTGAGATCAAGGGTCAAGAGTGTGACTAAGACAGCGGCGATACAAGTAGTCTCAAAAGGACATGAAATACAGCAACATCAAAACAAGAAACAATCAAAGACCGGCAGCATACAACAGACTAAATTTATCTCTAAACATCTGCATATACCTGACTAACTCCACCGGGTCGAATATACGCAGCATGCATGCGAGCGCCGGACACTCGCTCAGTAAACTCAAACAACTGCAGACACAAACACCTGCCTCAGTCACATGTACACAAATACATGGCTGCAGAGAAACATACATGACTAACAGCACAACAGTTTACAATAAGACAACAAATTATATGAATTGCAGGCGCCATCTGTGGCTGCCAGACGTGTTCATTTGGTGTCTGACATTTTCATGTTTTTTACTGGAATTTAGTCGCTTTGCTATGCATATCTTACACCATTCTGTGCGTCATAGTGCCAGGAGTATGACTGAACGTCTTACTGCAGTGTCGTACTGAAGGCTCTGACCTCTGTTCTACTGCCTGTTTTTCCCTATCTACCGAACACGTCGTTTTTTCGTTTTTTTTTGGTATGTTATGTGTCCTTGTAGTTTTTGGACTAAATGCCACGTTAATCTTTTCGTTAATAATAATAATAATAATAAAAACTTACAGCTTGGGTCTTAGCATTTTTGCTTAGCACTTTCGCTTAGCAGAACTTGACCTCACTCAATACACTCTCATCACTACTGTAGCACAGTGGCTGGTCAATTACAAATGTAGCAATACATTCAGTTCTCTGCGAGTAACAGTTAGCATTTCAAAAACTTTAAAAAGTTAAAATTAAACGAAACCTTTTCACGTTCTTCAAACATCCAGAAGAGTGGAGTCATTGCTCCGTTGTCAAGTGCATGAGTTGCGACGCTCATCAAATGATTCGCAAGCCGCGTGAGCTCGGAAAACAGTACTACACAGAAATACACACTGGAGTGTCAGTCTGTTGAACGATGTGTAACTTATATTACAGCATAGCTGTTTTCAGTGCAATTTCAGTTATAACCCAGTTGCCACACAACAGTAGCTAATAATATTTTATATGCCACGTGTTCAAATGTTTTAGTTCTATCTGTATAATATGCAACATGATTCATGGAAAAGTAGACAACTTATTTCATTAATGCAATTATTTTACTTCATACCAAAACATGCACATAATATTAAAAACACTGAAAGGTACCGTTTCGCCCCTTTCATGAAAACTGTTTTGCCTGACTACACTGACTACAAGCAGTGTGATAAAACAGTTGATTAATCAATGGATCAAGGTACTCACGGCGAATCCATTTCGCACGTTCAGGTATCTGAATGTTCAGTAGTTTCTCGATTGCCAGCGAGTAACACTGCTCACTACACAACATCGTGACGTAGTCCAACCGGTCGAAATACGGCAAACCCTAGATCACATGACAAACAACATACATCTAACATGTATCAAAAATGTAATAATGCAGTTCTACCCGGGGCCTAATTTACGAAAAACTATTTTACGATAAATCTTGTAACAATAATGATAGAACTTAAGACAATCTTACAATAATGACATTGCTAATTAATGACAAACTTACAACAAAAGTTATGACCACAATTTTGCTATCTTAACATTTTTGCAACAAAAACACACACAAACGACTTAATTTCTACGTAATACATAGTCGAAGTAGAAAGCAAGTTAACACTTAGCTGTGATGGGATGAGTGCTAAAAAGTCATAAATATTACAATTAATTATTAAGATTATTGATGACATGACAGATGTGAATATTCCTTAGGCATCACTAGCATTGATTCGTTTCGAGAATCGACTGTGCCGTGCGACGTGATTTACGACAATGTTAATAAGATCATTTGTAAATTCACGAAGACAACACAACACAACTACACTACAGCCACCTGCAGGTAGGTCTTATTCTCCATCAGTTTCTCGGTGGCGCGGTGCAGCAGCCCAATGTGTGCATCAGCTCGTTTTACCGTCTCTCCATCCAACTGTAATATGAGCCGTAACACTCCGTGTGCGGCCGGGTGCTGTGGACCGAAGTTAACCGTCATGTTCTTGAATACTATGTCTTTAGGGTGCTCGCTCTTGGCTAAACAAAATTAACCATAACGGTAATTATTATAACTGTACGACAAGAACATGCTAACATGAGTGACTGGGTAGTTTCTTAACAGCACATCAGCACAATTAGGCTATACAGTGCCATTGAGCATCACAATTAGTATAATCACTTCCAGGCAGCGAGTTAGTTTTAACACAGATATTGGGACATAAATTGAAAGGGTTCAGTTAATAATTACCTAAAATGATACTAAACATCCTTGTAAATTGCAATTGAGTTAAGCATAAAAATCAGTTACAAGAAACTGTGCTAGTAGTACTTGGTGATTTCAAAAGTGTATTAAAATTCAGGGTTATTACAACAACAAAATGGACATGAAAAATAAAAAATGCTAACAAAAATCACGGTTTTCAGCATAACCAACCAAAATCAAACATGCTTTTTCGCACAGGTACTGACTGAAACCACATCGAGCTTTAGAAAGCATAAAACAATCACAGATTAACATCATAGACTGGTTTTTACCCGCGTGATGCTATGCTAGCACGAGTAATAGTGATCGCAACGTGTCTGTCCGTCCGCCGTCTGTCTGTCTGTCACGCGCCGATACTGTGTCAAAACGAAGAAAGCCAGCGGCATGATTTCTTCACCATCTGGTAGCCCCAAGATTCTAGTTTTCTGACACCAAATTTCAAATCACCAAATTCTAAGGGGTTCCCCCGAACGGGGGCCTCAAACAAGAGTCGGTCGGAAAAATTCAGTGATTTTTTAGGTTTAAGCGTCAATATCTCTAAAACAGTAGCAGATACGGCCAAAGTTACTATTAGTGACTAATAGGAAGTCGTACATGGGCTTTCGACTGACACCAACATCGATGACCTTGGATGACCTTGAACTGCTGTAAGGTCAAATTT
>Ga0056114_1001680_pt1 | contig 10430 bp, 4 predicted proteins | sample WorMetHERISLAND1_FD_77005 | JGI IMG/M metagenome (GOLD analysis project Ga0056114, IMG submission 77005) | Marine gutless worms symbiont microbial communities from Max Planck institute for Marine Microbiology, Germany - Olavius loisae HERON... ... | reverse complement strand
GATTGGCATGAGCTGATGATACCGTGGCGCGGTATGCAGCCATCCACTGCCCGCGATAGCGGACAAGTGGACCCGCGGCGCAGCACAACAGACATACCTCCGCCCCAATCAGCCGCACTAGGTCTTCACCCCGTAGCCCGTAGGCTACGGGGTGAAGACCTAATTACTGTCGGAGGATGATTGGTTCACCGACATAACCTCAAAATCCAAAGGGCAGGTCCTCCATCTCTCTGTGATCCAGTTGTTCGATCAAGTTCTACCAAATTTGGCAGGATGACGAGTCATGGTCAGACGATTAATTCCACGGGTCGGCATCACCCCCGCCAATTAAAGGCGGCGGGGTTAAGGAGCCCCTGTTGGGATATGAGTTCTATTAAGGGTCTTCTAGTTATTATTACCGGCGGTGCATCTGCTTTTGCTGCTGCTGTTATAGTCATGTGTTCGACGTACAGTTATGAGTCGGTTTCGTTTCGTGTATACTCTCGAGTTTATTGAGCTTATTTACTGTGGCTCAACTGCACTCGGTTCAGTCCAGATTTTCTTGTTTCGTGCTCGACCATGTCTCTGTGTGTGTGTTGTAAGCTGGCAACGCTTTTGTCTTCATTTTCAGCAGTTAACTGTATCACTGCCGCAAACTAGCAGACAACGATTTACAAACTATTGTTATCGATTTTTATTTAGCATAGAACCAAAGTTGTTTTTCACGTAACGTAACACGTACAGTGTCGTGCGATCCCCCACGACAACTAAACCTCTAACTGACGACGACGATCAATAAAAACGTCAGGTTGAACGTACGTTGTAGTGAACGAAGAGTTTGACGATGGCCGTCGCCAGACGGTCGTACGGACTGGTGACTCGCACGAGAGTGCTATATTTCACGGTCTGTCCAAGACTCATGTCGGCCGACCCCCACGAAAACCACGGCAGGTTGAAATAACTCATCAGCTTACCGCCATCAACAGCCGCTGAAACCACGACGCCAACCACATCACAACGCTCAGCAGTAATGACATACAGTACAAGTCAGTCTCTCTTCTTCAGCTTTAACTCTTTGGCGCCCACTGTTGCCATATGGGTACAGCTATAAAGCGTCCTGTGCCAGACCGGGTTAAGCTGTCATTTGTAATTTTTGACATCGGGGCATTCTGACGCTCACGGCTGAGCGTCAGAGTGCCCGGATGTCAAAAATTACAACGATTTACAAACTATTGCTATCGATTTTTATTTAGCATAGAATCAAAGTTATGTTTTTCACGTAACGTAACACGTAGGCCTAACCCCTGGCACAGGATGCTTTATAGTATAGCATCTTTGACTGTTATTAACAAGTGGGCGTCTAAGGGTTAATAAGTAATAACAAGCAAAGATGCTATACCCTTCCAAAGACTTTCTCTACTTTTACTGTGTTAGAATAATTTCATGATTTAGTTCTGTTTTTATTTGTTAGCGTTGTTTTATTATGTGACTTTTATTTAATATAATTAACACATTTTCATGTTTAGTTTTACTTCCAAACTTCTGTTTACTGAATAGTCAATTAACGTACAAAATGGTTTGACGATACCTGCGATACAACATGTCTAATCCAGCCAGCATTTTACGCATAAATAATATGAACAAGTTCTCACAGACCGTATTCTCAGTAACAAGGAGCTATCGTCCATATAGGGCAGTGAAGTTCTACGGTAGGGAAGTCATGTTTGTGTATGATGATATTTTGCTCTTCTGCTCTCAACATTCGAACATTCTCTAAATGCTGGATGTAGACCCTGGATATAACAACTGCACTCACAACATCTGGAACATGTGACAGCTTGGAGCTTCAGTTTTTGCTAACGTGGCTTCAAATCTCCACGCGGTAGTGTGGTTACGAACCTGCGGAGCAGGGCATTCCGACGTAGACGTCAACGTGTTGCTCGCAGTACAGTGCCGCCGTCACTCCGAGTGCTGTGTTACTGTTACATCCGTCGTCGCGGAATTCAATTCTACAAACAATACAATCGTTTTACAGTACGACACCTATGCACAGCGCAGACTATGCTGTCTGTCCGTCTCTCAGTCTGTCACACTCTAGTATTGTGTAAAAACGGCTAAAGATATCGTCAACTGTTCACCTCGTGATGAAAATTAAACGAAGTCGACAGGGTCACCTCCCCCAACAATGGCCTTAAATACAAGTCAGATATGGTGGAATTCTCACCGTGGTCGACAAGTTGTGACTGTCCGACGCAGATTGTTGAACGTGCACCAAAGAGCTTACGAATAGCAGTAATGTTTGCAACGGTATAAGATTCGCATTCCAAATTACATCTCCAGATTAGTGCGATCCGTTAGCGATAGATGGCGTTCTTGCATTCATTCATTCATTCATTCAATACAGTTGTAATAAAATGGTAGACAAAGCACTGCCAAGTAATGGCAATACAGTGGTAAACATATGACATATGATGAAATAGAACGGAGTTAGGTATTAGACACAGCTGTAGTGCTTATAAAACATACGAATAAAATTACTGTCGGTGAGAGTAGAAAACTAGCGGAAAGTTCAAAACTGTGCACTCAGTTCGTATAGTACTGGTAAATACGTGGTTTTCATTGCTGATAACTTTGATAAATTGTTCATAAGCTTGGTCACACAAATAATCAAATGACGGCGACATGACGTCGCGAGATTAACAGAGCGACGCAGACGCATCAAGGAATCCACTCCAGTCGTCCATAGTCTATGCGCCACGTTAAGCCTGTATCACACAGAGCCATACGGTGTCTACGGTCAGACCCGTACGGTCAGTGCTACGGTCTCTACGGTGGCCTGACCGTACGAAATTTTTGCTCAAGAGCGAAAAAACCAGTACGGTCAATACGGTCAGCACGGTCACGCTGCCGCTCAGCCTACGGTCTATACGGTCACCTGACCGTAGAAACCGTATGGACAATGTGATACAGGCATTAGTGGAGTCACCAAGCACCAAGGCTTAAGTCGGTTGATTTAAGACGACAGCCTGGAACACTGCTTGGTGGAAGTGGGTGATTCCATAAAGTACGCAGAGCGAGCTAGGAACTAGGAACACTTTGCAATTCACATGTCTTGTTGTTCATTGGACGGACAAAAACAATTTCGGAGTATTTGGCGTTATTAGCTGCGAATTGTTTGCGCTGGATCATTACACAATATGTTAGATTTCAGTAAAACGTGAAGCTCACGTTGCCAGCAGGTGCGTGTCGTCGGCGCATTTAGTCATAAGCTAACCGGATCAGAAGCCGGAACAACGTAGGGGACTGGTCCAACACCGAAACCTTACGACAGGATACGATAAGAGAGTTTAATGTGGACTGAAAAGCTGATTGTGGTGTGGTCAGCATAATCTAGCACACGTAACCAAAAACAAAAATATAAATAGAAGAAAAACAAAATGCCGGCGCCCATTAGGTCAGGTCTATGTTCGAGATCCGCGAGGCAGTCCAAATGGAACCAGAAAAACTATGGAAGAAACGATTTGTGAGACAGATGAGTTTTAGGTCTGGAGAAAAAGACCGAGGGAGTGATAGATAGTGAGAGAGAAGTCAGGAACTGCGAAGAGAAGTGTGTCACGTGTGTGCAAGATGAAGTGAACCCGGAGGAGAGTGAACAGTAATGTTGGGTCTTCTGTTCAATAAAGATAAAATGAATACGCACAACTCTACCTAAAGGATCTTTGAATACACTCAGAGATTATCAAGAAAAAGAAAATAACAGAGCTGTACTTGACGTCTGTTTGGTTGAGGTAGCCACGTCTCTGAGCGTCACGAACGGCCATCGACGCCGCTGATCCAGTTCTCTCAAAGCCGAACGGACCTTCAAGCGGCTGTAACAGGCCGATGTAGATCACCGATGGTGCTGTGTAGTTGTTGTCATGGCAACTGGCGTAGGTTACCGTAGCAACGAGCACCTGCAGTGGCAGCCATATCAGTAGTTGACGTGACATTTTCCTCGACTGTCTTACGTTGCGCTGATGACTGCGTTTGGTAACCGAAGTGAACAAGTGAAGCGCTGATTGTAGCTGTTATGTACTGGCAAGGAGTCACGCGATCGCTACAATTTATCCGTCCAGCTGCAGTCCTGCTGCTGAACTGGCTATTGAGACCCCGCCTCGCCCAAATAATAGCCTCCGGTAACGCTGACTATTAGCGATATTCGCGAGACGTGACGTCTCATATTGATGCAGATTTCTGTCCGATATAATTTGCCAATTGTTGCTCAGAGGTTGCGCAATTAAGGTGACCCGAACATCGACTGTGCGCAAATTTATGGTAATTGTCCAGAACGCTGATCACTCGTAATTATTTTCTTGTATTTTTTTTGTAAATTAACTGCCAAATTAATTCCAGGTGAGCGTTCTTTTCGGCGCGGTCAACGCTAGAAAGATTGTTCTATCTTCGAATGCTGTTAGCTAGCGATATTGACTGATTCAACATTGTAATGTATGTACCTGTACATAGCCCCAGGCATGTCATTTACGGAAGGCTAATGGGTAGGCATGTATAAAGATTCGGAACTTTAGAATTAGTATTAAACACATTAAAATAAATTAGAACAGTATTGCTACAGTAGATAAGATTCTTACCAAATTTACTCAATAAATTCGCCTCCCAATAATGTCATCTCAATTTGTATTCTTTGTTTAGCATTACAGTTTGAAAAGAAAAAATCTGCATCAAACTAGAGAAGAAATCTGCAGTAAATCAACGCAAGAAACATCCCAAAATAGCAGTGATAGGCTTAACTACTTTAAACAGTAGTTTAACTACTGTAGTTAACTAATAAGGAAAAAAGGTAATTATTAACTACTTTTTTTTAACTACTGCGTAGTAGTTAACTATTTTAACTATCTACTTTTGTTACATTAATAGGCCTAATATTTAAGTTTTTGGCAACGTTGTCTTCAACATTCAAGTGCTCAATCTAAACACTTCAATGAAATTGAAAAGTTCAAGGTTTGTTTAGGAAGCCTCTTAAAGACACAAACATCAAAAAGGTTGCTGTGAACGATTCACACACTGACACAGTTCACGCTTTTTACAAAGTCTCTGAGAAACGCAAACATATCGATATGTTTGTCGGACTGCTTGCAGCACCTGCCGCATAGGATCTGTCCAGCTGCGCTAAACTGCTGCCGAACTTGACAGTGTTGAATTAGCTTTGATGAAAGCATTCACATCACACATGGATATGACACAAAAGTGGATGCACTGCTCAGGTAGTTGTTAAGCTGCACCGCTACAGGACTCATAGAGGTGATGTCCCGCAGCTTCAAGTAACTGAAGTGAAGGGGTCATCATCATCATCAGATTGAGGCTCAGTAAACAAGTACATGTACAGTACCAGGGTAGACAACGATGTCTAAAAGTAGTTACTAAAAGTAGTTAACTTTGAAAAGTAGTTAAACTATTAATTATTAACTACTTCTTTAAAAGTAGTTAGTCTGCTTAACTACTATAAAGTAGTTAAACTACTTGTACACCGTGTCTCAGAAAAAAACAAGCAAAATTATTTTGTTATAACTACGTCAAACTTCCACCAAATCTGATAATTTTTGGCACAAAGATGGCAAACAATCCAAAATTGTACGAGGTATACTCATTTTCTACCTTACCTAAATTACGTCAATGCACAACGCAAATGTTCAAATTGTTACATACCCCTGTAATTATAAGTCTCCAGTAAACTTTCAGACGACTTAATATACACACAATAAACCGAAATATGGTTTAAAGCAGAATTATAAGTTTGAATAACAGTTCGTTTCAGAATGTCAGAATTTGTGCTCTTGTCCAGTTTTTGGTTCTAAATTCTCTAAGAAAACGGGTAGCAAACTAGCAGTGTAACCTTACAGCTGTCGTAAATTTTTGATCAAAATCTTATCCTCCTTTGAAAAAACCATTTTGACGAAAATGCAGACAAAAATTTATCAGCTGTTGTACACCTTCAGTGTAGAATATTTAAGCCGTTTAACATTAAACCACAAAATAATTAAATCATGTGGCGCCTTCTGTCGAATTGATGATGCAAATTGAGCAATCTGAGGCCTACAGCGTTATGTAACAATTTGGAACATCTGCGTTTAACACGATAGTGCACTGATATGAATCAGGTAAGGTAGAAAATGAGTACAACTCATAAAATTATAGACAATTTGCAATGTTTGTGCCAAAAAATGTCAGATTTGGTGGAAGTTTGACGTAGTTATAACAAATAATTTTGCTTGTTTTTTTCTGAGACACGGTGTAGTTAACTACTAATAGTTAACTACTGCCCATTACTATAAAATAGTATCGTTGGGTGACACTTAATAAACTGAATAACTGACTATATTAGTCTAAATTTATTTGTTAACCCATATATCAAGTTGCATATTATGCCAATAAGTTTTAAAATACGTTAAAATGCACATGTTAAATTTCAAGATCGACATTCGACAGCCGATATGCAACTTTCTTTTGATGGTTAGTGGCCCTGATACTTACCGTTTGCGAAATATTTTTGCGTATAAAGGTTGAAAATTGTCACTTTTGTCCACTGTATTCTGACTGTAGACCCCCTAGCGGAGGAACGCCCAGGATGTCAATGTAATCTATACATCGCTGAAAAGTATATTTATTGGGCTACAATTTTGTCGCAGACATTACGGGTGTACATGTTCATTCGTTTAGACGATTTGGCCTCCCAAATCTGCGAAATCAAGCGAAATTCCGAGAAAAATCAAAGTTATAGCAGTTTAAGATCATCCAAGGTCGATGACCTTGGAATCGAAAGCGCGTATATGCAACTATCTATAAGTGATTAGTATTAAATTTGGACCTATCTCGAACCGTTTTCGAGATATTGACGCACAAAGCTAGAAAACAGCTTGTTTTCACAATCCATCTTTGTTTGAGGCCCCGGCTCAGGGAAACCCGTTAGAATTTATGGATGAAATCTGTTCCGCAAAAACTAGAGATGTGATGAAAATTGCATAATCCTAACTTCAACTGTTTTTGACTGATCCACTTGTGTGGCGGACAGACGGATGAACGAACAGGCCTTGCATATCGATCAATCAATCTTTAATGAATCTGTCAAACGCACAAACCATATGTTCTACAGCATATATGTAGGCTACATGAACAAAAAAAACCATGCTGCCGCAAGGAAACCGCGCGATGCCGAAGCTATTCTTTTCGGTTCAAAGTTCGCCAAAGATAAAGCAAGGCTTCAGAGCTCCAAATATATTGGCACATTGTATAGTAGATCGATGCTGTGTTTAGTACAACCGCGATGTACGGGGTTCCATGTCACTTCTTGTGGACGTAGGCCCTGACGACGTCACTTTCCAATACGAAACTGAATATCGCGTTCGGTTGTGTAAAGTAAGTTCAACAAATTGTGTATAAAAGTAGATATGAATGCGGAACTATATTAAGTATGAAACACATCATCTGCCATATCCCTGTTTCAGCCGAAATTTCATGGTGTTTCCTTTGTATCCATGATGTTGTGGTCACTTCATACCGAAAACAATATGTAATCAGCCGTGGAAATATTTTCGATCCATTACGACCTGTTTGATCACGATAAATAAACGTCACGGACACATTTTGTCAATTTTGCGAAATTTACTGTATAATTTGATCTCGCTTAGAGGTCATCCAATCGAAAGCGCGCATATGACTTTCTATTGGTCCTCATTAACTCCTCAATAGTAATCTTGGTCCTATCTTGCCTCGTTGCAGAGATAGACCTTTTGTTCGCCGAGAGACGCTTTTTCGATTTCGATACCCCTCCCATATTCCGGCCAAATTTCAGGACGTTCCTCTCAGAATGATGTTGGAGTCTGTGGAGAGCGAATACCCCAGGCTAGCTAACTAATCGTGAAAATATTTTTGAAGATTTCCAACCTATGTGAGCACGATACCTCAACGTCACGGACGGACAGACGGACAGACAATTTGCCGTAGCATTACCGCGCTGCGTAGCGTCGCGCGGTAAAAAAAAACATAAGCCCACTCAGTATAAAACAATCTTCAACTATATCTGTATAAAATACGTTGTATAAAAGAATTCTTAGGTAATCTGTAGAATGACAGATGGAAAGAATGACCTTGTGCGGATGCTTTCTGTCATTCTGTGTAATAAACGAATATGTATGCAAAGGCATTTATTTTGTTGATATGGCCAGCTGATACGAATCCTCCACAGGTAGATAGAGCAAAAAATACGTGAATGGAGTGTGCCAAAACTAACAGTTCCCAAAGACATAAGTTACTGACGTAATTTTTTTTAGCAGGTACATACATTCGCTGAGCACAATGGGACCTTGTTATACTGTGTGTGGATCCATTTTTTAAATGTGCTGGAAAAAGACGCCAAGCAGTTTACAACAATCACGCAGATGGCATATGGAAGTCGTGGGCTCTAACTCGCCTGATAGTTATTTCTTTACTCTTGCTGAGGTTTAATTCGAGGCGGTTGGCGGATGCGCGCTAAATTGTCCATATTATGTGAAGCAAATTGATATGAATATGACTGACTGAATGACTGTTTAAAGTTGTCGTCGTCGTCTTCGTCATTTCAGAACTTATTGTTTGTAATTCGTTCTTCTGATTCTCTTTACACTTTGTAGTTAAGTTTCATTTCAGTAGCGTTACATGGCTACGCAGCAATGGCACAAGTTTGATGACTAGGCTAGTCACACTGCGTCAGATTTTAACTTAACAGATCGCATATGACTTGTGGCTAAATACTTTAACGTTTTATTAGCATTTTCCGCCTTGTACCAAAGTGAAACGTTTAAACTCTGTGTCCACTCTGTTCTGTGATCGGACTTGTTAAGCCTACACAATCCCGCCAGCTGAGACACTGCGAGGACCAGTGTAGGCCTACTTCGGTCGCACGAGCTGTGCTGACCAGCGTACGTCGATTATTGCACAATCATAAGTCGATGATTGATCATCGTTGATAGGAATCGGCATCGGCCAATCGGCCAAACGAAGCATGTCAAGTAAGACATCATGCTGTATAAAGTACTCTATCAGACAAAATCAGTTCACGGCAAGCCAAATTTAATGTGTGTTTACTACAAATAATATGGTCATTTTTCGTTGATTATTGTCGACAAAACGGTGTCGATAAAATGTTTTCTGATTATTTCGTTCGTACGCCTACATCTGTGTCAAGGTTAGGTATGGCAAAACCGCAATCATAATGTAGCGTAAATTAGGTAATGTAATAATTATCACACTGTCTAAAAATTTCAATCAGTCAATCAAACAATTTTTTGGTAGCCTAAGTAGCGGAAAAGACTTCCAGACCAGGTATGTCTTGAGGAGACGACGAAATGTGGTCAATGATTCTGCTGATGTCACGTCTTCCGGGAGGTCATTCCATGTCTGGGGGGCGGCGATCGGAAAAGCTCGGCTTCCAACAGTCGGCATTCTGCTGGTAAGCACTACCAGGCAATTGGTGCCGACAGAACGCAGCGATTGTCGACTGGGTAGGTCGGCGACACGTGTAAAAGGGCCGAGGTACTCCGGCGCAAGTCTGTGGATGACTTTATAATGTCAGTACGGCGATCTTGAACTCGATTCTCTCAGGGACGCGCAGCCAATTTGATACAAACGACCTTAAGCATGCATAAATAGCACACGGGCCAAGTAATAAACCGTAAAATTGCTTAATCCTGAAAAACTAACACATCTAAAGAAATAGCATTATGTACATGTCACCGGCAGTTGATAAAATCTGGAGTAAACATCGAAACCCAGTTTGTTACGTAACGTAACTGGCGGGCCCTTTTGGTCTGTGCATTTTCCTGTACTGTTTTGTTTGTCAGTATCAGTCTCTTCTATCGTATCGTATCGTATCGTATCGTATGATTGGCTGTGAAGGCCGCTTCAGAAATGATCTGGAACGAACTCCAACTGTTAGGCCTACATCCATTTCAGCAAACTTGAAGAAGTGTTTTGCACTTTAAGTATACAGTAATGGAACCTATTGTGCACTTTCATTATAAAATCTAAAGTTTTACGCAATACAAATTCCCCGATTAGCAATTAATATATACACTGTGTTCAGAAAAAAACACCCACTCACAGTTTCTTTCATATCTCAATAAATAATGTGTCGATTTAAACGAAATTGCAGTGAACATACCTAAGGGACGGTAGATGGTAACAATGTAGAAATTAGATATTCATTGCGGCGAATGACGTGATTATGACGTCATATTTGTCTGGCTAAAGTTAGAGTGCGTTTACAGCATTCGATAAGCCAGAAACCCAGGATATTTTTTTTGTGAGTACTTGCTGGTGCATAGATCCAGTCGTATCGTGTATTATTTGGTGGAATTTAAGACAGTGACTAAATATAAACAAATTTTCGTTCATAAACCAGAATAAGCTCGATCACCACT
>Ga0056114_1001679_pt1 | contig 10431 bp, 7 predicted proteins | sample WorMetHERISLAND1_FD_77005 | JGI IMG/M metagenome (GOLD analysis project Ga0056114, IMG submission 77005) | Marine gutless worms symbiont microbial communities from Max Planck institute for Marine Microbiology, Germany - Olavius loisae HERON... ... | reverse complement strand
GCGATTAGACAGACCGTTCCGAAGAAGGCCTCCGTCGAGGCCGAAACGTCAACTTTAATCTAAAAAGGTTGTTTTTTAATTGAATTTCATTATCTAATGAGTTTATCATTCAACCTATGAGTATATTCAAAGTATTTCACCATTAGTTAGCATGAGACGTTCGCTCTTTGCAACCCTAACATGACGGGTCTGCTCCAAGGCGAACACCCCTAAATTTGGGCCCAAAGTCACCCACCCCCTGTCGATTTGAGCGTCGGAGATATTCGATCGCAAATTGCGGCCAAATGGTTACAGATAGAGCAACGGTCACAATGGAGAACCTATAGGAAACTACCATCGCTCTTTCTAATGGTGCCATCGCTGACCCCCTACGGCCTCCCATTCCCCCCCAAATGGGGTTCCATATGCCCCCAACATACGCGAATGACCATCTCTGTAACGGGTGATCCGATCCACTTCATGCTTGGTTCTAGGGTAGGGTTTTCGGGGACAGCGAATCGAACGGCGCTATTTACGGTTCGAAAAAATCCAAGATGGCGGTCGCCGTCATCTTGGAAAAATTTCAAATGGCCATATCTCCGCAACCGGTCGTCCGATCCACTTCATGTTTGGTTATAGAGGGTTTTCGGGGATGGCGGATCTAATGGCGCTATTTTCGATTCGAACAAATTCAAGATGGCGGCCGCTGCCATCTTGGATAATTTCGAATGGCCATATCTCACGATATACTTGTATAGCGCGCATCGCGCGGTCATCTTTGCGATAACACAGCTTTCTTGTTGTTTTATTGTTTTATTCTCGTCTTATGCTGGTTCATGTACGGTGTAGTAAGCGGCGGCCTATTTGAACTGATCTTACGAGTATTTACTGCTTGGTTGCTATTGTCATGTTTTATGTGATGGTAGTTTCCTACTAGATAGTTAGTATAGTTATCTGTCACATAGCGTACAATGGGACAGATTATAAGATGGCTGGCGTCTGTCTGTCTGTCGTCGCTTCTGCGGTCATAATTTTGAATCGAATTTGAAACTTCTCACGGTCGTTTGCAGCCAGAAAAACTAAGATCGATTTCGTTGCGTATCAAAATCCGATAACGCTTTCCCCCATTTTAACCTCAATTTTTTCCAATTTACACCACTCCAAATGCGTTTTCAATGGGACTGTCCAAACACTGCACCCGTTGACCGATTGTGGTGGTTAATACATGTACCTCACACGACGCTCCTCAGCAGCCGCTAGGGTTGCGTTACTGAAAATGGCATAACCCCTATGTTCCCCGAAAATCCACAGAATAAGTGTCCAATGCATTTACGACTGGAATATGCTTATCTGATAGATGACGCAAAATATTTCAGTAACGATACGAGACATAGGGTTGTTACAATGGACCATCTATAGGAAACCACCCACTCCGGATCTAATGGTCACGTGACCGATGATGTCACTGACCCCAAGGGTCATTCACGATCGTAAGATGTGTCAGGCTTGCTTTATTGTTTAACTGTGGTATGTCTGTTATTTTTCGTAAAGACTAATAGGTTAAACGTAAAGCCGGCGGAGCACTGGGAGAGATACTTCGTTCAATAAAACATATTTGTAGTTTATTAATAGTTTTTTCTTTTTTATTTCCACTGGTTTTTGTTATTGGTCACCAGCATGTGTATAGCTTTCTGTAAATAAAAATAATTGTGATCGATTGATTGATACGATCAAGGGATTTCTGAAAACAGAAATTGTTCAGCTACACTAATTCTTACACGACGTAGCAGTAAGGTCAGTGAGACTGGTTGTCCGTTGTCAGTAAAATGCTTTCTTACATTGCTGAGAACTACGCAAAAACGTCCAATAACTCGATACAGCATGAAGTCAGGGCTTTTTCGCATGTGGCGAGATCAGTCGACCCGATGAATGGCTGGTAGTATGATCGGAACGGATCAGACGATCCCTAAGGATCTCTGCGCGTGACAGCTATAGACGACAATATCAGAGACTGGCGCGACGTAGTTGACATCGCGCGTCGTCGCCGCAGAGCCAATCACCACCAGCGCGTGTCGATGTGCACACAACTCGACACACACTCTAAGATCTTTTCATATTTCACGTGCTTATAAGTTTTTTTAGTTATCTAAAATTTTTGACTCAAGCTCTGTTCGAAATTTTCTGTTGCAATAAAACATGTCATATTGCACATTTGTAGTGACTTCATGCTTTGCGATCTAATAATGCCTTCATGTACCATATGGGCGCAGCGACGCGGAAAGCGCGCTAGTGCCAAATGAAAGGTTGTGTCGCTGAACAGAAAGTGAGTGACTGGCAGATGAACGCGTGGACCTAAAGTTCATAATCTGGCGAATTAGCTCGATAAAACAGCAAGGCATTTAATATAGTGTGTAATGAATACGCTATCCTCAACTTTTCCATTCATCCATGCATCCGGTTATTTAAATTCGGTCTTGGCACTTTAAGCTCATCCTGGAACACCGTAAACATTTACATGTTTTGTTAAATACGCTATTGATCATTACCTTTGATTTACTGTAGTTTTGTAGCAATTCCTGTTCAACGAATGTGTTATGTATTTATTGTATTATATAATTGTGTTTACCTTGTGTTTTTTTGTAATTGTATGTTTTTAATCCAGCCTTTGGGCTGCAATATTATTATCAATAAAGTTGAGTTAAAGTTATTGAAACGTTATTATCATCATAAAAAGCTGCTGCTGCTGCATATGGAAGCAGTGCTGTGATTGAAACAAGAAGTATCCTAAAATCATCTAAAAATGAAATACGGTGAAAGAAAAAAGCATGATCGATATTAAATGAAAGTGTTTGTCCATGATTACTTTGCTCATCTGGTTAAGTAATCTCTGTCTGTTCCATATTTTGGGCGCAGCGACGCGGAAAGCGCGCTAGTGCCAAATGAAAGGTTGTGTCGCTGAACAGAAAGTGAGTGACTGGCGGATGAACGCGTGGACCTAAAGTTCATAATCTGGCGAATTAGCTCGATAAAACAGCAAGGCATTTAATATAGTGTGTAATGAATACATACGCTTGACGGTTTAGGCTACAAATCTTAAGTATACATCTGATGCCATGCTTCGATATTACGTCTGGAGATGTAATAACACACGGGACAATATTTACGGCATGGTTATGGAGTTTCCACTGTGGCAGTTCATGCATACACAAAGCGATCAAATGAACGCATTATTACATATTAATATTTTCTCTGTCACCATTCGTGTGAGATCCGTAGCAACAGCTATATACGCTGAGCGCTATAGCAAACCGATGTGTTTGGCTGTAATGTTGGTACGGTGTCGTAGCGGTTAATGTTACCATGCAGACTTTTATCGCCATCTGCTACTCGTAATTTCCTTTTCTCCATATATGAAACACCGTTGCCTTCAATGACGGAGTAAATACAGGCATTTCAACTCACTGGCCACTGCAGTGTCATCAACGTCAACGGAAAGCAGCAAATTTGACCGTGCTGTCAGAATCGTGCAAACCTTCCTGAATTTGACACTTTAACATTCGATATGATGTGCTTATTCCTATAAATAAACTTTATGACTGTATTCAATATCACAAAATTCGCATCAGAACTGACGAAGGATTAATCAACGTCACAAATACTGTAAACAGTCAACAAAGTGGCATGTATGATCACGATCGATCAGTAATGGCCTATCGAACAGAGCCACGGTCGATGACTTTAAGTGACGTGCAAACTCATGATTTTATTTACAACTACTTGTAAACATTGTACACTGTGTTCAGAAAAAACAACCACTCAAATTTTCTTTCATATTTCCATGTGTGATAAGTAGATTTAAACAAAAATTGCAGTGAATATACCTAAGAAACGGTATATTCTGACAATGTAGAAATTAGATATTCATTGCGGCCGAAGACGTCATTATGACGTCGCATTTGTAAACGTTTGTAAATAATGACTTCCAGGCAGAACACAGCCTTATTTCACAGCATAATTCAACGACTGCTAATTAATAATAATCAGCTATTTAACATACATACATTAACAAGAACATTACTGTGTCACTGATGAACTGAAATGTCATAACTTATTCTCAAAATATCCGCTTTTCTCTTTAACACAAGTGTGGATTTGCACAACATTCAGTTCCTGTAACATTTTCTCGCATCAGTGGTGATGGAACTTAATCTGATTTATGAATGAAAAGTCGTTTAGTGTTAAACTGTCTTAAATTCCACAACATAATACACTATACCACCGCGTCTACGCACCAGCAAGTACCCTGTATACTCGCAAAAATGATATTCTGGGCTCATGGCTTATTGCGTGCTGTAAACTCGCTCCAGCTTTAGCCAGACAAATGTGACGTCATAATTACGTCATCGTCCGCAATGAATATCTAATTTCTACATTGTCAGAATACATCTTTCCTCGGGTATATTCACTGCAATTTTTGTTTAAATCCACACATCAATCATGGAGATATGAAAGAAAATGTGAGTGGGTGTTTTTCCGAACACAGTGTATTTACGGTTGTCGCAGTCTGCGATTGCTAACCAAACAATGCGTTAAATCTGCGTAAGTTATGCATGCGTGCCACGTCGAGTAATAGTGAGCTGGTACTGTATAGCCCCCCCCCCCCAACCTATTGTTCCACACAGCAAGGCTGGACTGCGTGGTATCTGTCAAACACAATTGTCAGCCTATAAAAAAGACAGTTTACTTCCCATCATAACTCGTTCTATACTGATCCGTTGTTGTTTTTTTTGCCGTAGTTGAGCACTGATAATGGAACCGTTATGAAAATGTTGAAGACTGCTAAATTTTCAACAATGCACTGTTTTCAACCAGTTTTTCACTATAGTCTTCTTTGTTTTCTGGTACATTATTCCATAACCGGCGACGCAGCCGGTCGATAGTGGTCGACTTAGCCCACAATAACCACCACCGCGTGCGTTATACACTCACGTTGGTCGTATATCGTGTCGTAAACTCGTCGCGATATTTTATCTAATTGAATAAGATAGACATTTCAAATTTTCACTACCGAAAAATTACTTCAACAAGAAGCCAAGCTGTCGCTAGGATAGCCGACCGTAGTGCATCACAGTAGACTATAGTATGCAGAACCCGACAGCCACATAGCAACGGTAAGACAAAGCCATGTACCAAATTTGAAGTCTCTAGCTCAAGTAGTTTTGGACATACTGACGCAGCAATGGTTAACATGACCTTGAATGACCTCTAAACAAAGGTCAAGGTCATTCATTTATTTTTGGTACCAATCGATTTTTCATATACGACTTCCTATAGGCTGTCAATAGTAACTTTCGCTCTAGGACGCACCGTTTAGCCACAATACATAACGTCACAGACAGACGACGACGACGGACGCAACACTGTAAGATAAGCGCGACCGTACTACGAGTAGTACGGTCGGCTAAAAATCGACTGCACCCGCGGACGCGCGATCTGTTGTCGTCTCGTAACGCTCGTACATCAACGGATGTATACAGTGCCCTGGCTCCGCACCACCCCAATTGTGTGGTTGGCTGCACAGCCTGTGAGTGCCGCAAAGAAGTCAACAAAACCTGTAAAAGGACAAGGCAAGACAAGGATCGGCCGCAGAGGAAATCTTGTGGGTGGCGGTAATGTCGTAAAACACGACACTCGATGTATATTACTCCATAAAAGTTTCAGAAATTACGCAGACAGATATAATGTGTTGACGTTCGTCTTTGCTGAGTTTAGATAGGCAGCGGGTTAATAAAGACTCGTGGACGGACGCTGACCTGAGAAAAGACAGAGTGTCGTAGTCGAAATCGATGGTTGCATCGCGTTCGCGTGCCTCTTTCTCTTTGTTCTTGCTTCCCTTGCGACGGAACGAAAACCGTGTCGACTGGATGCGTTCCATTTCCGCTGTGGCGGTGCTTTGTGGCGAATGAGATGCGACAACGTCATCGACACTGCAGTAGCAGCAGCAGTTGCTGCTGCTGCAGCCGTCCGTCGCCTTTATATTACGACTCGCGCAGTATCGCGTCTTCGTTTGAGCATTCTGCCCTCACCAGTTCACTTTTACCTATAAACACTCAACATTCTTATAATCTGAGAGACAGACGTCACAACTTTGTATTAATTTATTGAAAAGAACTCACAAATCAATCACCGGCATTTTATCATCAGAAAATTGTTTAAATATTCGTACTGACTGTATGTGTTGCGTCTGTCTGTCGTCTGTACGAAATGTATTCTGGCTAAACGGTGCGTTCTAGAGCAAAAGCTACTATTGACAGCCTATAGGAAGTCGTATATAAGAAATGGGATTGGCACCTTTGTTTAGAGGTTGTATCAAGGTCATGTCAACCATTGCGTCACATTCGCCATTGAATATCTCGGAAACCGTTACAGATAGCAGTACGGTCGACTATCCTAGCGACAGCTTGGCAGCTTGTTTTATTATGTCTTGTCTTGAGTTTCGTTCTGTCAACTTTTTACCCGCGCGACGCTATGCTAGCGCGGGTAATAGCGATCGCAACGTGTCTATCTGTCCGTCCGTCCGTATTGTGTATCCGGTATTGTGTCAAAACGAAGAATGCTAGCGTCATGATTTCTTCACGATTCTAGTTTTCTGGTGCCAAATTTCATCACAAAATTCTAAGGTGATCCCTCCGAGCGGGAATCTCAAAGAAGGGTGGGGTGGGAAAATTCAGCGATTTTCTAGATTTAAGCGTCAATATCTCGAAAACGGTAGCAGATACGGCCAAAGTTACTATTAGTGACTGATAGAAAGTTGCATGTGAGCTTTCGATTGGCAAATCGATCGATGACCTTGAATGACCTTGAACTGCTGTAAGGTCAAATTTTGTCGGATTTCGCCTGATTTTGCGATTTGGGGAGGCAGCAACGGCTAAACAAATGATGATAGACCCGTATTGTCAGCGACGGAATTGTAGCCCATTAAATGCACTTTTCAGCGATGTATAGGCTACGTTGATATCTCATGGCGTTCCGCCGCTAGGGGGCGTCAAACAAGGGTGGGGTAGGAAAAACAAGCTATTTTAAAGCTAAATGTGTCAATAACTCGAAAACGGTGGGAGATACGTCCAAAGTTACTATTAGTGACTAATAGGAAAGTACATATGCGCTTTTGATTAATACCAAGATCGATGACCTTGGATGACCTTGAACTCTATAAGTTTGAATATTCAGAGAATTTCTCGAGATTTCGCAGATTTCGGACGCAACAACAGCTAGACCAGTATTGTCAGCAACGTTGTAAGCACGTCGAATTTGACCAATTTTTGGCATGCTTTCGCGTCGCGCGGGTTTGTCAGCGATAGCTGGGCTTTCTTGTATTAAACGAATATTGTATTGTATTGTATTGTATTGTATTGTACCATCGTCAGGGCGTCTTAACCATTCACCCTGCACAGTTTTTAGATTTAACTAGCCTATACAGTAGTCAGTAACACTGCTGTAGTTTGTCGAGGCCAGTATGCTCTTTTTATTGGATTGAGTAGTGTTTTACGACCCAACCAACACAGTATAGGTTATACGGTAGACGGTTTTACAGGTCAGTCACAGAACGTGCGATTACTACACCTAGATATCGGATTTCATTAACCCACGAAAGCTGTCGCGAGATGTCCGTCTTTCCGTCTGCCACTCGCCGGTATTGTGATTGCATGTTAAAGACAACCATAATTCGATTGTTTTTGAAATTCAAACGCTTTCCGGTTATAACGACATTAACCGTTGCCGTTGTGTCGCATTACGTAGGCTACTCAGCCGACGCAGCCGTCAATTTGGTTTCCCGGTGGAAGCAACAGCGGTGCGCTTATTATGCACTTGCAGTTACTTAGCATAAGAGCCCTGCTGGTTGAAACGTGATGCGACTGTCGGCATCCGTCGATGATCCGTGTGCATGCAACAGCATACAGTGTTGTCTGCGTCGCCGCGTACAATACACGTATAGTGTTCAGTAAATAACGTCACGCTATGCAGATGCAAATGTAACAACTGCATTCTCCTCGATGTTCTGCCCGGACTGCTTTCCATGCTCCACCGGGTTGAACGTTACGTATATAGTATGCTCAACATCACAATTCCGTCTCAGGCCCGCAGCGAGGGGGGTTCGAATGGTTCGATCGAACCCCCCTCAGCCGCCAGCAGTACAATGTATACATGTAACTGTTGTGGTCCTAGCTGTAAATTGTCTGACATTTCTGTTAAAATACAAGACCAATTTGCACAAAAATGAGCCATTTCAAGTGAAAAAGTCCCAAAATTTTCTGGTGAGGGTCACAGCCCCTCTACAGAACTCTCCCCGGTAAGAGGACCCCGTCAGCCACCAGCAATATACAGTAACTGTCGTGGTCATAGCAGTAAATAGCCTAACATTTCTGTTAAAATATACAACGGAATTTGCACCAAAATGAGCAATTTCAATTTGTGAAAAAATCACAAAATTTTCTGGGGAGGGCACAACAGCCAAACACGACGACAAATTACGGATTTTTTATCGGGCGCAATAGTAGTTTTCACCTTAGTCTAACACTGCGAACATAAAATGTAAATTTAACGAATAAGAGAGCTTATTTTCCGTGTTTGAATGTGCTTTTTTGTGTTCTTTTATGATTTTGTGCTTATGTAATTTTTCATCGTATATGCGTTTGTCAAATTCCTAAAGATTACTTACGTAGGCCTACTAAATTCTCTAGGATGAAACGGACAGGAAGTCCGGCCCAAGCCCTAATACGTCAGTCCTCAGAGATATACGGGGTACCGCGGCGTGAGCCCCACCGCCGATCAGGCCTGGAAGTGGCAACCCTGCCCTCTGTCTGAGCCGTCCCCTAGTCCGTATTATTGTAGACTAGGGGACTTGCTGTGTTTTGTGTTCATGTCTGCTTATTGTATGTTTGATTTGTCTGTGTACTATTTGTTCCTTCAGTACTTTAATACTGTTGGTTGGGTCTTTTGACCTGTAAAAACCGTCTCCCATATAGCCTATACTGTGTTGACGGGGACGTAAAACACTGCTCAATCCAATCAATTCCTCAGAGATATACCATCGTAAGTTTGTGGTAGGAAGGATTTATAGAAACAAGTGAGTTTTGAGCTTGGAGCAGGGTTGGAGTTGCCAGGGTTGGGGTTGAACCCCAGTTCATGTCTATAGACGCTCATTTTTGAGTGAAAATTGGCTTTAAATTTCAATCACTGGGCAAAATTTCAAACATTTCGACGTCTGCCCCCCCCCCCAGTTCTTTTACGTCAATGCCAACATTGGCTTGGAGTGAAAGAGTGAAGCATACACTGTGGTGTACAAGAAGAGGTGCATCAATAGAAGAGTGACAACGATCAGGCTGACGAAGTGAAACTGGAAGATTCACGTTACGTGACCGTGACGCTCGGTCTCTTCACGACAGATAATATGCGCTTTTCGTAACTTATCACTAGCTCGTTATTACTGTTTTTAGTTAGTTCGTATATTAGTTCCAGTTTAGTTAAATAAATCTCCCTTTCTCATTCTTTGCTGCTGTTGCATATAAAAGAGTGCCGCAATCGCTGCTGCAGCGACACTCGTGCCGTGGATAAGTCAATATTGTTCTTTCCGCTAACAGTGCCATGTTCTTAGAGGCAACCTGATGGGCACTACTTCAAATCGGCAAAAACACCGAGTGCTGGCGACGACAGCGCAAGACCACGGATTTGCAAGACTATAAGTTCACCATACAAGCACAGCAAATGTGGCTTTTTCGTGATATGTTTGCATGCTGGTATTTAGTCACTGATATTCAATGTTGGCACTAAGATAATCTTATTAAGCAGTAACACATGGTCTGCTAATGACTATATCTCCAAGGTATCATATCGTTGAAGGGAATTATGCGTTCAGTGCGTATGGCTTATGTTTGTTCTTCTGGGTGCAAGATTAGTTCGTTTAGTTAAGTTGTAGTTAAGTTTTACATTGTACGATTTGTTCTGGCTTTATGCTTTCTATCTACCATTCATGGTAAATAAAGATGTTCAAAAAAAATTCTGAATGGATTTCGATGAAAGTTTGCAAGCTGGTAGATAGAGTTGTTATTTAATGTAGTGTAATTAATGTAAAATAATCGATTTGTAGAAGAGAGAAGAAGAAAAACAACACCATGCATCTATACTAATCACTTGTAGATAGACAGATAGATAGATAATGGTTTATTGAAACAATGACACACCGCATTGCCACGATAACACTACACAAGATAAAATACAGTAATAAAAACAACATGGGTGCCAACGTGTCAATAGGCATCGCTAAAAATTATACGGGTTATAAAATTACAACTGTCATAATACGACGTTCTGCAGGTTAAAACTAAGTTGTGGTTGCGAGGCCTCAATTTATACTGCAGTCTTTTCTTAGGTGGCAAAAGGCGGTGAATTACG
>Ga0056114_1001678_pt1 | contig 10434 bp, 3 predicted proteins | sample WorMetHERISLAND1_FD_77005 | JGI IMG/M metagenome (GOLD analysis project Ga0056114, IMG submission 77005) | Marine gutless worms symbiont microbial communities from Max Planck institute for Marine Microbiology, Germany - Olavius loisae HERON... ... | reverse complement strand
GTTTTTACAGGTCAAAAGACCCAACCAACAGTATCAAAGTACTGAAGGAGAAAGCTGTAAAAGAAAATAACACAAAAAACACAAAGAAAACACAAATTACAGATATGCATGCACACACAAAATGAAGACAAATACAGCAAACACGAATAGCAAGTCCCCTAGTCTACAATAATATGGGGTGACTAGGGGACAGCTCCCACAGAGGGCAGGGTCGCTAGGCCTGAACGGCGGTGGGGCTGTAACATTATCTCGCGTTAGTGGTGATCGAACTTAATCAGGTTTATGAATGAAAATTTGTTTTAATGTTAAAATTATTGTCTTAAATTCCACCATATAATACACGATAGGACCGCGTCTATGCACCAGCAAGTACCCTGTACTCGTAAAAATGATATCCTTGGGATAATGGCTTATTGCGTGCTGTAAACTCGCTCCAACTTTAGCCAGACAAATGTGACGTCATAATTACGTCATCGATCGCAATGAATATCTAATTTCTACATTATCAGAATCTGTTAATCCTTGGGTATATTCACTGCAATTTTTGTTTAAATCCACAAATAATTCGTGGAGACATGAAAGAAAATGTGAGTGGGTGTTTTTTTTCTGAACACAGTGTATAATTTCCAATTTTGAGACACATTAGACGGATCGTGTTTGTGTGCTAGTTATTATAGGAATGTGATCACTTCCATAGGTGTCATCTTCTGAAGACCATGCATGACACCAGGGAACATTTGATAAGAATTTGTTAGCCTTTAGTAAGGCCAATGTCGTGTATAAAGGAGATTATTCGTTTAGGATGAATGTTATGGAAGAGATCTTTGAGATTAGAAACTGTATAGAAATTCTGGCGAACTTGATCAGTATATGCTCTACAGTTAATAAAGAATTGCAAGGTATACACATTGAGGGATCTTCATCCTTTAAGAGGTAAGAGTGTGTTAAATATGTATGACGTATTCTGAGACGATGGGCATCTTCTGTAACGAACAGATAGACGGACACTTTAACCCTTTGATGCACACTGTTGCCATACGGGTACAGCTATAAAGCAGCCTGTGCCAGACTGAGTTAAGCCGTCATTACAATTTTTGACATCTGGGCACTCTTGACACTCAGCCCTGAGCGTCAGAGTGCCCGGATGTCAAAAATTACAAATGACTGCTTAACCTGGTCTCCAACCTAGCACAGAATGCTTCATAGCTGTACCAATGTGGCAACAGTGGGCGTCAAAGGGTTAACATCACACGATAAAAATCAGGAGTGACGTTTAGAATTGCAATGAACTGCAAGTTGATTGATTGATTGAGCAGGGTTTAACGTCTCCACCAACACAGTATAGGTTATACGGGCGACGGTTTTTTACAGGTCACAAGACCCAACCAACAGTATCAAAGTACTGAAGGCACACAGAAATTACTTTTATCAACAGAAACCTACGAATGATATCGGAACTGTCATGACCGACCGCCAAACCACAGTTCACAACGATCACACAAGAAACAACTCATCACAAAGAAACAACGAAGCCCGGCTATCAACGACAACCCACGTGATGTCTGAATAAGCATCGCACAGTTTCTGACTGTAAGAACAGTGAAACTCCATCTGCCAACAGCAGGATTGATGGATGGTTAGGGTTTACGGCATTTTAAGCACACAAATGGCGGCTATATCATGCCTGAGGGAGTTTAAAGCTTATTAGCAATTGCAACGGCGTGTATAAGAGAAATTATTCATTCAGGATGAATATTATGGAAGAGGTCTTTGAGATTAGAAGCTGCATTGAAATTCTGGCCAATGATTATGTTTTAATCTAAAGAATTACAAGGTACATAAACTGGAGGATTCATACATTAACACGCAAGAGTTAGTTAGGTATGTGACCTATTCTGAGACGGATACCAAGTGTTAACTGAGTTTCAGAATGTCTAATACTTACAGGTAGGCTAGAATAGATGTTATGAAGTTATTTGTGAACAACAGTGAGTACTTGCAACATACTCTGCTGCAAACATCTATCACAACCACATTGGCCACAAGCAACATAAATGTTATAACACAATCGCAGTCGTTGTTGACCACTGTCCCCCAGCTGTGTCTGACAGCAGCATGTTCAAAATACAGCAACGTTTTTGTCAAAAATCAATCTTTACAAGCCTGAATACGTGAATAATACGTGACCAGACGACGATCGAGAGCAATTCTGGCACACTTGGTTGATACGAAGGCAGTGGACACAGGACACATCGTTACTTGCATTTAGTGTGCCCAGCAAGGTTGACCCGGTCGCAATTTTCAGATGCGATTTAGTTCACATTAATTAGAAAGATGGGGCCAGCAGGTGAATTGCAACGATATGTTTTATATACTAGCAAAGCGTAACAGACGGACAGACAGACAAACAGCTTGCACAGTACAGACCATCGCGTGGGTAAAAACTAAAAAACAATATTTAAAACAATCAATATAGTACAGAGGCTTCAGATGTAAGGTCGGGAACAAACACAATCTGTGGCTAGGCACACAATACTGGCGTCAGAACCAAATCAACCTAGTTAAAATATGCTCTACAACATTCACTGTCCAGTGGTACATGACCTAAACATCTCAACAAAAGGCACACAGTTATGCAGACAAAACGCCTCCAACCAAGCACTACATGTAGTCATTGTCTAGCACCGTTCTAGATCGGAGATAGTACGAAACAGTCTCATAGGTTGCCATACTGATTGCTGCGTTCGGAATCTGTCGTATGAGGGCAGTGAACAATCCACGGTAAAGTCCACTCGCGCCTTCTTCGATGTAGACTAACCGCAGTGTCTGCCAGAACCTTTTGTATCGACCGTTTTCCTCCCGAAGCCGCGTCCGTGCTACTTCTGAACATTACAACAGTTCATTCACATCAACGTACACAACACAGCTAAACAGCACAAATACTGGCAGATAGGTTAAACTTTAAAAGTTTAAACTCTTCGTGAACACATATCACAGCTATGGGACGTCAAGTTGAAAGTTCAGCAAGGTTTAACGTCCCACTCGACACAGTTTAGGTCATTTTGGAGACGATGTTTCACAGGTCTGACGACCCAACCAACAGTGTCAAAGCAGACACATGTGAAAGTGCCCTGCCTAACCACAGCCAGAAAGACTGGTACTTGATTAACCTACCCCGAAGGGACGGAAGGCTGAGTTGACCTAGGTGACTGGTTATATACTGAGATGGTTTACCCACCCACAGACGGTCACCCATTCAAGTAATAACCCGGCCAGATGTAAAGTAACTACATTTATAAAGACCAATGCGCTATCGCTAAGCCAAACCACCACCCAGATATGCAACACGTCCATGTGCAGAATAGCATAACAAGAATAAGTAAATTAAGTAAGAAATTAAGTAAGTAACTAAAACATAAACTTCTGTAGCGCAACCCCACGAAGAGTGACTCTAATGCAATGGAATACAATGTGCCTAGTATCTACTTGGAAATTTCACCATCGATGAGGCACAGAGATTACACCGCTCAGGCCTGAGCGTTAGAGTGCCCGGATGTCAAAAATAACCAGGTCTGCCACAGGATGCTTTATTGCTGTACCCATATGGCAACAGTGGGCACCAAAGGATTATTAATAACGGAAGAAGTTTATTGATTCAATATATTTGAAATACGTCACAACTCAGCAGTACTAACCGTGTGGATAGGCCAGACAACAGGCTGTTGACTTGCACACTGCACTAGCCATCATGAAGAGAAGGAAGTCTGACATTCTACGGTCTTCGTCCAGCGTTGTGCCACGCCACTCACCAATACACAGTCTCAAGCGTTCATACAGCACAAAATAGATCATAGTCTCTGATACGCCGTAGTACGACGCCGTGACTCCGCGGTAGAAACCTCGAACTCCGTGTGACTGGTAGACGTCACGTATCAGCCTGTATGTCGACATTCTTTCCCGCCTACAACAACAGTTTCACACTTCACCTCGTGACCTCATGACTAAACCCTTTGATGCCCACAGCTATAAAGCATTCTGTGCCAGACCGGGTTAAGCCGTCATTTGTAATTTTTGACATCCGGGCACTCTGACGCTCAGCCGTGAGCGTCACAGTGCCCGGATGTCAAAAATTACAAATGACTGCTTAACCCGGTCTGCCACTATTAGATGCTTTATAGCTGTACCCATATGGCAACAGTGGGCATCAAAGGGTTAACCATCAATTGCTCCTAACACCCACCAACAACTGCTACTGCATTAGTTACAACGAGCGTTAGTCCAACACACAGTAACATCCAGCCACTGGAACACTGTCCACCGTAGATGGTGGCAGCACTCACTGCTTCACGACTCCATCCAGGGTGAAGCAAAATGTGGATGTTAGCTGTTCAGAATTCAGACGAACTTATTTACATACGATCTCTAGGTTTGCTGTTTTAACCACTAAAAATGCATGAATTTCAAGGATATTTTCCAGGACTTTTCAGGTCCTGGAATTTTCAACAAAAATCCTGGACTTTCCAGGAGACGTGGGAACCCTCGTGGAAAGTCCAGGCATGGAAACCCTGTATATCTGCCTTTGCTCATTTATGCCTAGCAAAGCAAGTGCTGGTTCAATCAGCGGTGACTGCGACATCATGTGTGCTAGATAAAGCTGAATTCTCAGCTTCCGAGTCCACGTTAAACTCTTCTATCGTATCGTATCGTGGAATAAGAGACAACAAAGCAACCGTGTGCAGCTTGCATTAACATGCATCTTAAGGTAAGAAAATTATGACACACAATAAACTGAAAAACAAAGTTCATGAACGCTGACCGACTGTCGAGCTGTAAGCGTGTCTTTACAAGCCAAATAGGATTCGTAAATGTAGCAGCCACAAAACCTGAACAACGGCAAAACACTTTTAACTACACCAGTTATCAAGAAAGCCGTCAGCATTCAGCACTGTCATAAGGAAACTGTGCGATGACAAGTGTTACTTCAGACAGTTTTGGAGATATATATTTTATTGTGCAATGCCCAATTTTTCTATTTCTGGCCTAAAAATTTTGATATCGCAAATTTCAGGAATGTAAGATGCCAACATTGCCAAATTAGGGAACTGTTCAGGATGATTTTCGGCATTTTTGACTATGCACGCGCGTAACTGCCATATTTCTATTTCCGGCCTCAAATGTGATATTACTATTGCCATGCAGGCAGGGTACTAACGGCAGGCAGTGCTGCAGAAGTCACGTGATGCCAGTAATTGATTACATGGCTTAATGAAGTTATGAATGAAATCAGGGGTGTCCTGTGTGCAATCAGATATCCCCACATTTTGACTCTTGATCCTGGTAGTACACCCCTAAGCCGTCACCAACATGTGGAATTTTGAACAATAAATGCCATGTACATGTATATTTATTAAACAATTCACACAAGGGTGCAGTAGTACACTGGCAAAGGTCATTCACGGGTCCACTGTAAGCAAACTGTATACAACTCAGCCACAGACTTGACTGTTATTCTTACAGCATGAAAATAAACAGTGACTTATCAAGTACTGATCACTTCGAGTGAAAGATTAGTGCAGTGCTAAAGTGTTGATGTATCTGCTACAACTCTGCACCATAGGTCCAACTTCCATTAGCATTAACTATCAATGATATTTTACTTCTAAAAATCATTTCAGTTTTAATTCAAGTTCAGTTAAATGGTAAAATAATTCTAATTTGAGTTCAGTTTCAGTTGGTGAACCAATAATTCTACTTCCAATTCAATTTCAGTTCTCAAAATAATTCTACTTATAGTTTCAGTTACGTCACCACAAAAATTTTGGTTCTACTTCAGCATAATTTTACTTCCAACTGCAGAACAGTTCTAAAGCAGTTCTGCAAATGACCATTTGTGTTTAACATCAGTTACACCTAAAAGATCAATTGAATTAATACAACATTCCAATAAATTCAACTAAACTTCAGTCAATGACCACTGTCAAACTGTACTGTTTGTGGCTGAAAAATAATTACTAATTCAGTCGACTGTTTAACAGATAATTTCAGTTATAATTCAGTTCTACAAAAAAATTTCAGTTTAACTTCAATTTCAGTTGTAATTATAAAACAATTTCAGTTACAACTATACTTACAGTTAACTGGAATTAATAATTTTACTTCCAATTTCAGTTACAGTGAACAAATATATCACTGATGATGACCATGTAACAATACTGTAGTGTACTGCCAAGCAAGCGGCTTGACTACAGAACAAGCCAGCCGCTACTCACTTGCACACCCTGAAGACAGTAGGTGATTTGATGGACTGTCGATGCTTAAGTACGGCGCAAGGAAGCATTTGCTGTTGGCATACATATGGAAGTAGATGGCCCTGGCAACATTTAACAGATCATAGACAGTGTAATATCACGAAACAGCATCATTGACAACAGTATGCTTGTGCATTCTGAAGAACAACTACTACGTAAAGCTCCAGCATGCGATCTACTGGGGAGCCATGCATCCTGGGAATGAAGTTTGGGAGAGGAAAGGTGAGGTGTTCAAAGCATGATAATTTGCAACTGCAGCCCGACAGCTACTGTATATACTCGCGTATAAGTTGCTCCACATATAAGACGCCCACGCCTAAAATTCGAGTCCATATGTGGTCCAAAACCATTGACCCGTGTATAAGTCATAGGTTGTTTTTTAGGACTTGTACTGGATGCAGAGGTCAGCATAAGCCTCGCCGTCATCGTTGTAGACAACGTCATCATCGTTGAATTCGTCATCTCTGCGGCATTGTCGACGTGGTACACTAGATCAGAATTCAGAAGTTGCATATTTTGGCGACTGGAAAAAATTTCTTTATTTTATGACACAATTATAAGTCGACCCCGAACTTTTTGGGCAAGATTTCATCGTAAATTTTGAGACATATACGCGAGTATATACGGTTACTACTAACATATTGACAATAAAATACAATAAATTAAAGTGGTTTTACAGTAAGTGAAATTGCCACTACAATCAATAGACTTGCCCGCTATGTGTACACACACACAGCAGCCAATCACATCGCAGTTTGCTGGTCATGTGATCATTTGTGTGCACTAAATAAACAGTTATGACAGATCATAACACAAAAACTAAACTGTTCACAAACGTCCATGACACAAAAGTACTGATAAATTCAGCATTATATCTTATTGCATTTTTACATGCCTGTAAACACTACAAAACAATGGCTGGTTAGGCACAGCAAGGTGTCCACTACATATGTCTACAAGATCTGGAATCTGTAACGAGAAGAGCACAAGATGCTGACACTGAAATGAGAACACATTCAGATTTCACACGAGCAGGCTGCTTACTTTCAGTAAAGAACAACGGCTAAAATTACAATGTGGAATACCAGTACCGCATTTTCTTATAAATAACAAATCACCAGTGTAAATATATGACCAGTTAGACTCCCACAGCATGCACAGAACAGCATAGCAGTAACAGTTGAGAGACTGACTGACTTGTGTGGAGCAACTCCAACAATCAATGGACCAATGCCTCGAAAAAGACCATGAATACCTTCTGTTCGTACGATATGTCTTCAACAAATACATTAATCATTATATTTACATACTGTATGGTATAAGACTGTCACAGTTTAGTCAACATCAATTTCATATATTCATGATATACAGTAAAGAACCAACAGCAACATACTAGAAAATTTAGAAATAATTATCGTTCTTGCGACAATCTATATTGTAAAATGCTGTGTATTTGATGCTCTGTATACTATTTTGTCATTGTGTATGGGCTATTTCGAAATAATTTAGTTAAGTTAGTTAAGGTTTTTGTTTTGTTTTCCTATTATATGCTACCATGTTTGGTGAGTAAAAATGAATATATTAGCAACAGACTTCTATACATAATTCAACTGATCAAAAGAATTGAGAATTACTCAAACTCACCCAACAAACCACCAAATCCGAGAAAATCCTCCGGTTGGAGATTTGTGCAGGAAACTGTGTAACGTTCCCGACGTCTTGCCATGCAGTGGATATGCCATGCAGCTCGCTCGTGGCACTACCGAGGCAGAATAGGCACAATGTTGTGCAAATGACACAGTTCGTATCAGAGACGTATAAACGGAAGACTGAAAGCGTGTCTTGATGACTTCTAGAGGGCACGTTACTATGACGGCAACTGTACCTGAAATGCTGTTCACACACAGACAAGCATCATACATTGAAATAACTGACACAAGACAACATACAGCAGAGTAGTGTTCACTACCACTTAGGGCTATCTCTCGGTTATTGTCTGGCATCACAGTCAGTTCCTTTCATTAATTAGTGTAATACAATATTTCAAAGTCTCAAAAATTCGCCTCCAACAGATCCAGAATTCTCCAGTGCATAATGCGCTTACCCTTATCCTCAAGTGTCTCTTCAGTGGTTGCAACTACAAGATTAACAAATATACTGAATATACACTCCTCTCACACAAAATGTCAATGATCAATTATGCAATGTGTGGATATCATTTTCCAGATTCACCAATGCCATCAATGTAATGTGATAGTAATGTGTCATCCAACTGACTGCATGTACACCACAGTAAGTCAGTTTGGCCAAATTTCACTGCTATCAGTCAATCAGTGGTGTCAGTGGTGACTTCAAACCATTCAGCCAGTGCTCTAATATCGCCAACTGCGACTGTGAAACCGTCAACGACAATGCCCAGATCATAAACACAGAATCAAACGCGTTCTGTTTCATCGGACTGGACCAATCTTGTCTAACAAATCTACATGTATCTACATCCAGACTGATGTTTGATTCTGAATGCACCATTGTATAATTGTATTGCCACGTATTCAAGACGTACAACTGTTGCTTACAATTTACAAATGCCATCTCTGTGCCGGCCATTCTGTCCTTAAGACCAGTCCTTTGATAACTGCTCCGACAGACGGCAGTCACAACAGTCTTGCAGCCGCTTCCATCAATCAACTAATCAATCAAGAAATATTTCTGCAATCCGCATTTTACCTGTGGACGTTCCCATTGTTAGCGTCATTTAACATGACCGCAATACCGGAGTGTGACAGAGACACAGACGGACGGACGGACATTTTATGGCAGCATAGATAGCCCTACATCGTCCAATTTCAGCAGCGGACGCGTGTTTAACTCAACTCACCCGCCTGACACGAGATGAGTAAAATTACGGCTGTCAGGGGCTGGCGGAAAGAACCGTTCAGATATATCCTCGAAACTGTCAATAGTTTCATGAACAGCTGTCATCGTGTCTGGTACGACTATCAAATTAAAACTACATTTCTTGAGACGCGCATAAAACACCAACGACAAAAACTAAAATTCCATATCTACGACGGAGGTCATTCCGTAATCATGCCAGAGAAAATCCAATGTTTACATTTGTTTCGGGGCTCGCTATTGGTCGTCGACCTTGGCGGCCGGCCAACCAGCCTGGCTGCACCACGGCTGCAGTGCAGTGTCACTCATCACAGTCACACAGAGCGCACATGTCTGTCCACGTGGTTTTTAGGCGGCCCTCTCCTAACAGGTCGCGCCACGCCGTCCGTCCGTCACTCCGTCGAGGCCTGCCTGTGCCTTTTATCAACTCAAAATGGAATGTCGCAGACAGTTCACGCTTCTCAGTCTATGACTTATCGTATCGTATCATTACGCGTGATTTGCAGAGCAACTTTTTAATCCAGACTAAACTATTTTTCGTAGTTTAGTTCGCAGACACGCAAAGCTATCGTATTCGTTCCCAACTGTTAGTTGCTTTTGCGTAGGATAGCTTTGCTGCACGTATTTTACAACGGTACAACGGTCTGCCTAAAAAGCGAAATTCACGAAATCCACGAAATCCAGTCACTGTCACGAAATCCACTGTCTAATTAGCGAAATCTACTGCCTAAAGAGCGAAATCCACGAAATCCACTTACCTACTACGAAATCCACCTCTGTATAGCCAAAACTAATTAGCGAAATCCACGGCATTTGACGACTGTCACGAAGCCTCACTCGTCCGTCACTGATAGTGATTACTATCTACATGCTGTTCTGGCTGTAGGCCTACTTCTTCACGAATAGAATGAATGATGCAACGACGAATGAGATAAAACTATCTAAAGCTGACTTTTAATAAACTTTGAACGTTTAAATTTTACTTTCCAGTGGACCTATTTGACCATGTGACGTCACTGGCGAGAGCGAGTGTCAAAGAACCGGCGAGGCCACTTCGTACCGGTAGTTCAATTAGTGTGTCACGACGGTTACCCGCGCATTTCGACGATCCGTCGGCGGCACTGCTTTGAAATCAACTCTGCCTAAAAACCAGTTTATGAACAGAATGTAGGCCTACTCTAAACACAGTGTTTAAACGTGAGTTTTTACTGAGGTACCAGTGAAATGTATT
>Ga0056114_1001677_pt1 | contig 10435 bp, 6 predicted proteins | sample WorMetHERISLAND1_FD_77005 | JGI IMG/M metagenome (GOLD analysis project Ga0056114, IMG submission 77005) | Marine gutless worms symbiont microbial communities from Max Planck institute for Marine Microbiology, Germany - Olavius loisae HERON... ... | reverse complement strand
CCAGTTCGTTTGCTCCTGTTGAGAAATGCTTGTAGCTTCTGCCGATCAGTAGCGTTAGAGAAGCCTATCCAAGAACTGGACGCATACAGCAACTTCGCGAGAACGACAGATCTATAGATATTGGTCCAGGTATGTGGACCACTGTCTATAGATAGACAGTGGTCCACAGTGACGGCGACTGATTGTGCCATAAACGGATGCTTACTGTCTGGTGTCACAGACACACAGCCGACTTCATTCATATGAATAACGGTCAATACAGCTTTGCAGCAGAATAAGATATGCTATTTATTTATTTGTAACCACAAACTAAAGTCCGAAGTAACTGCACACAAGGACGTGCTATCCGTTTGCAAGAGTTAGCGTTCTTGTCAGTAGAATAACTCATAATATTCACTGAATATGCATATCATTCACGGTATAAGTACGTAATACGTATCCACGTTTGACAAGCACTTGACGTCTGGCTTTGAATCTTCTCTTTCACCCTTTTCTTATTGGAATCTGCAGTACAAAACGTGTCACGTCAGCATTAACGATATTTCCCAGCAATTCAAATTAAGTATAGGCCTACTGGCTGCCAAAAAGTCTCAATAACCAAACTGTAATCAAATAACAGCAACAACTATAATAATAAATTAATAATAACAACAATAACAATATGTACGTGACGCATTCAGACGCTCAACGTCTTGTCATTAAGGTCGGGTTTACAACTGCGACGACGTGCATGGCATCATAATGCCGAGGACCAGTGAAGTCGGTGTCTTTATTGACGGTGAGATGAAAGAGATCGGACACAGCGTAAACAAAATGGAATCAAAGTAAACTCAAACAAACCTGCGCACATGTATCTTCACAGTCAAAATTTTAAGGTATATATATATATCGCGTTATACTTGTGTATTTTTCAATTGTATGGTTATGCAATTTAGCCGATTTGGCTATAACGAAATAAACATACATACATACATACACGCATACATACACCTTACAGGGGGTGTGTGTGTGTTAAATCTAGCTGCAATGTGTTCAATTCTCGAGTGCTTCAGTATCAGTTAAGAGTCGCGCGATTAATTTTGATGCAAACGACAAAACTAGCAAGCTGAACAACAGCGAGTAAACGACGTAGGCCCAGTGTGTAGGTACTCGGTACTCGGTACTGTCGGCAATCGGAATGGGTCGGGTCGGGTCGGGCCGGGGCGGAAGAAATGGACCCGTGTGACAACTCTGGTGTACCCTGACGATATAGTTGTGATCTTTTTGGAAAATAATTACACGAAAATTAGAATAGTATCTTCGCTACCGGGTTGCAAAGATCTGTGCCAAAGCGATCATCCAGAAACTGCTGGTGGAATGGGGATGGAGTATTGAAAAATGGCTTTCGGCGAGAAAAGTCGGCAATATCTCTGAACGGAGCAAGATAAAGACATAGTATTGATTGTGCCTATAAAAAGTTACATTATGGGCTTTCATTTTGTAACAATATTGATGACTTTGAGTGACCTGAAGGTACTCCAGATAGCGAGAATTTCCATCCACTCCTCTATATGGGTCGCTGAACATGTCAGCGATACCAGATATTAGGCCGGAAGTGGAAATATGGCGGTTCTGAGCATGCGCAGTCAAAAAAATGCCCAAAATCAGCCATAATAGTTGCCTAATTCGGAAATAGGAAATGGGATCGCCGAACACTTTGTTGATAGGCCGGAAGTGGAAAAATGGGCATCTCTGCGCATGCGCAATAAAAAAATCTACCCGAAATAACAGGCGGAATCGCGCGTTTTCGTTGCGACAGCGGGGCTTTCTTGTTGTAGCGCCTATGTTCTTTTTTCTTGTGATACAGGTGTTAAAATGTTGACGATGACGTCAACACAATGATGTCAGCTGCGAACAAGCACAGTCTCAAGTACACACGTACTACTCAGCGTCAGCGATAGTGAATGTGAATAGACGAGGGACTGATTGTCATTACATGGAGGAAATGAGCAGCTGAGAAGGCGACGCAGGTACTAACGGAGCTGTAGTACAGCTGTACAGTGCGTGTCGTTTTTACCGCATGATGCTCTACACAGCGCAGTACAGTGGTCCGTCTGTCTGTCCAGGAACATGCCGGTATTGTGCCAAAAAGACTAAACGTATCGTCGCTACTCATTGACTTCACCGCCGGATAGCCTCATCAGAACTGAGCATTATTACATAATTTACACGGGTCACAAAACGCAGTAGAGATATAAAATATCGCTATATTCGGCTAGTAAGTAGCTGGATAGCTTTAATATCGAGCATCGTTGTCGGCGCTGAAAACGACATTATTCCAGCATGCCTCCGGCGCACTCTAATGCACACTATCGGGCGGTCTTGCGTCGTTCCGTCTCGGTAAGTGTCTCAGCCAGGACGCTGTGTCCTCGCTGCTGCTGCATGGCCCCTGACGGCCACGACTTCCATTAGGCACCGACTTCATTTAATGGCAGCCTGCAGTCTTTGTCCAGTAGCACACAACAGAAAGTCGCCGGTTGGCTTGCTTAAGAGCTTTCTATGCCGCTAAAATATGCGAATGGTCGTTTCGCAGCAGCCACCGGGTAATGGCGTGCGTATGAATTATACGCAGATGATAGGCCTATACTGCGGGCGGAAGCAACAAGTAGTGGCAAAATGGCTTGACGAGTGATGTCTTACTGCCCAACACTCAGACAACCTCAGCGTTAAAGTGACATTTTAAGTAACTGAAACTGGGACGAAATTCTGTAGTGAATTTGTGTTGCAATTTCTGTTAAATTGTCAAATTGTCAAACTCTTCTATTGTATCATATCGTATCACATAAAACACTGCAACTGTCTTGATCTTTCGAACAGATGAAGCTACAGTCTTCGTCGTTCGCAGGCGATAGACTTTTAAATGGTAGGGCCTACTAATAGGCCTAAGCATTATCAACAAAGGGCCTGACTGCCTGAGTCACGTAACCCAGTTTTAAATTTTGGCACATCTGTACGTTTGCACTAACTGCCAAACTCCACTACATGAACATTGTTGTACAACATGTTGCCAACATGTTCGTGTAGTGGAGTTTGGGTGTAAGTTATGGATAACAGCTAGGAGCTGTGCAGTTGCAGAGAAACCGCGCGATGCTTGTCATCGACAGCTAGACTTCTTTGTAGGACAGGATAAGCACACAGTGCAGATTCCAGTCGATGATCTGGCAACAATGACTTGTTCGAAGCCTCCAACGTCCGTCTGTCGGTAGCCAACCGAGCCTATAGAGCCGCTACTGGGAGCGCAGCCGCATCACTACCGGACGTAATCTAATCGACTCACGACTATAGCAATAGCAACGATGCTATATCCACAGCAGTCGTATCTACGTCGTAGAATTCTTTTAGTGCCTTCGCTCTCCTTCGCTCTGCCTGGCGCCGCCGCTCAGTATAGCATGGCACGTACACCGTGTGGTCGGCCGCACATCGCGTGAAGAATAGCGTAGCATCGCCGCATCAGTTGCGGTAGCTGAGAGAAATCCAGCCAATTTACGACGGAAGAAGGCGTAGTCGGTTATCAAGCCGGTATCCCTCCTTCAGACGCGATACACGCTAGGCTACTGCTATAGTTGGATCGACTTGCCTGCAGACAGCAATCAAACGTATAGCCTACAGCAAGCGTCTCAGACATTATCAAATCAGCAGATGTTCTGCCTGTATCAAAGATACCATCACGGCCTATGCACCAGATGCGGTTAATACGATCATGGTGGCAGTACAATAAACGAACAGCAAATCAAATAAATCTCATCTCGACTCTTCCCAAGTCATGCTATTGTTACACTCGCGTACTTCGTTGCATCCGCCCTCACCTATTCAACACGGTCACTATTATTGTTCATTCTAAATTTGACTAATGTAATTTTCTCTCTACTATAGGCCTACAGCTAACCCGACATCCCAAACAAAGTGACTCCTGTAGTCTGTAGATTTAGAACACTCTTTCACGTGCCGTCATCAAAGCTACTAAATTATGTCATATTATCACTTCTAGAAATTCACTGAATCAATGATACTGACCACATCGAATAGTTACTGATCACATCGAATAGTTTCTGTCACTCACACAAAAATCTAACCGCATGACGCCAAATCACTAATTCATACTATACGATACGATACGAAAGAACTAGGCCTAGAAGAGTTTAACTTTAACTCAAAAGCTGAATGATCAGCTTAATCTAGCACACGTAAGCCTAACCAGAAAAAAAGTAAGAAAAAGAAGAAACTAAAACAAACACACGCCAGTGCCCATTTAGTTCAGTACAGCTTGTACAGGTTCAAGATCCGTGAAGGCGGAAGGAATAAGAGTGACTATGGAGGAAAGGATTTGTGAAAGATTGAAAGAGATAACTTTTAAGTCTGGAGTGAAGACCGAGGGAGTGATAGATGAAAGCAAAGGTAGTGACTGTGATGAGGTGATATGCGTAGGATGAGGTGAGCCAGGAGGAGAGTGAACACAATGAGGTTGACGGAATAAAGAAGGGAGTTGATTCCACAGGTCCTAATGCATATGTGAAAGAGCGGTTGGTGATTACTGATTTGTAATGAGGAAGATATAGATGGTTGAGCTAGGGTGACAGCAGATGAGGAGAATAAGTACATAGCGGGTACAGGATGCTATTTATGAATGTTAAATTTACTTGGGTGTGTAGGCTATGTGCATTGTATTCTGTGTGTCGTTCTTATCGGCTGCGTTCGTCAGTCTTGAATAAAGAAACTACTTAGGCCTACCTACTTAGTTACAGTGAACGAAAACAACACTGCTAGCTGACAGGCCGACTGGTGTTCTTACCTGTGTTGTCTCACTGCTTGTATCAGTATTTCAATGTTTTCTTAGTCAAAATAATATAAACGTCGTCTGTACCGTAACTTATAGGCAGACTGTAGCGATCGGCTCTTCAACGCATGTCATGTCCTGCAGTCAGTATCGCCTCTCAATGTCACACGAGATCTTGACCGACAACAGTACAAGATGCCGGTCATCAAGTTGATCTATCATGGTCCATCTGCTGGCGTCTAGAAGGCCAGTCAGAGCGTGTGTTGCCGCCGCCGTGCAACCGGCTTCCTCGCTTCCTTCAGACACACACTGCTGTTGCAGCAGCAGCAATATCTGCTCTGCTTCTGTTACTAATGACGTCACCCCATCCGCACCAGGTCCCGGGGTCGATACCGGCTTGATATATAGGGAACGGAAGGAGCAAATGAATGCCGGTAAAATGTGGCTGTCGTGTCGGCTAGGTCTATTCCTGGAGCTACTGTATAGAACAAACGCAAAGTCAACATTGATATCACTCGTTGTCAGCATTCGGCATTGACATAGGCCTATGCAATCGCGGGTTAGAAAGGTCTAGTATAGGTCTACTGTTTCCTAGGTTCTCGAGAGACTTGTGTTGACTCACTCGAGGCTGCGTCTCATTGGTTCAGTAGATTGCATTCATTGGCAACATGACAGCTAACAACCTCAGTCAACTTAACTACTCAAACAGGCACAGCCGTGGTCTGGCTCAAGTCATACCTAGAGGCCTGGAGCACGTATGTCATGGAACTCGAGGATGTGAATCTTTATTGAAATGAGGCCGCCTTAACGATAAGTCCATATCTGTGGGCCCAATGTTGTCACAGCAGCTTTTAATGGCACCACCGTGTTTTTGTGGCTAGCAATCTACAGACAACAGACTGTATTGAAGAGTGATTGGATTGTGCAGGGTTTTACGTCCCCGCCAACACAGTATAGGTTATATGGGAGATGGTTTTTACAGGTCAAAAGACCCAACCAACAGTATCACAGGACTGAAGGAAGCTACAAAGGAAAACAAAAACAACACAAAGAACATAATACACATAGAAGTACGAAATATTACACGCTAAAAAGATACGAATATATACAACACAAGTCCCCTAGTCTACAGTAATAGGAGGTGACTAGGGGACGGCTCCCACAGAGGGCAGGTTTGCCAGGCCTGAACGGCGGTGGGGTACTGAAGAGTGAAATTCAGTCCGTAAATGTATTGCTGAGTTTCAGGCTCACGAATACGTACAGTATTCAGGTATGGCGTGACTGCCTGACGTACGGCGAGTCATCTGTTGCACAAACTAGTTCACAGCAGTTGTGAGTTGCTCAGTGCTGACTGCCAGCAATGTCGAATTTGCCATTTATTGTCAACGAAAGGGTGTCTGTGAAATCATAATGCTTGGCTACCTGGCGTTCATCTTTCAAGTGAGTTCATTCTGCATCAAATAGGCCTATAAACTGTTGAATAAAGACAGTGCACTCAGAACGTGAATATGTGTATAATATCAGTAACACAACACACAACAGTGCAAGACACAGTTTGAACGAAATGGCACACGACACAGTAGCAATGAAAACCATGCAATCAACAGTGACCGCAAAGCAACACTGCTAAACAGTTCATCTTCAAACCTGCAATTTCACAACGGTACAAAGCAATATTACAGCACTAAAAATCCGCTCGTATTCTGCAGTATCAACGCCACAGATTACTGTTACTAAAACTGTGCACTGTCTACTTTCACCAAACAACTGTCACATTATATTAGTGATGGAAATATTACACAATTCCCTAGATGTTACTCAATTAATTTTCTTAACAGTCCACACCAGCAACAGAACTCCTAGGTCAGTTTCTAACTCCTAACACACCAGCACCTTTTGCACACATCTATTTGCATGACTTTTGAGTATGAGTGAAAACAGCATTAGTTCAACTGTGTAATTCACTGCTGAAAAGTGCTGAATAAAATATTTAAAAAGTAAAGCGAAGCTTCATTTTTGACTAAAATATTCTGAAATTCAACTCAATGATATTTTTACAAAATAAATTGTGTCAACGTGTGCGTTGAAGCCGCGTGATAAAACTACAAAACAAACGCTTTACTGATGATTTATTTGCAATGCTACGGTGTTAGTCAGAAATATTTTTAAAATGTTCAAAATAATTTAAACTTTCAACAATGCAAGTCAGAAATGACCATTGTTCCCATATATACAATACGTTCTATCAACAATAAACAGGTACGCAATATACACAGTACAACAGACTGCATAACACAGTGCAGAGAGAAGCAATTCCAGCTAACTTGCACGAAACGACGTGAAGAACAAGTTGAATAACGATGTTGATGCTACGGCACTGAAAGGAACTCTGCTTTGAACAGAGATGGCAGAATACACCAGTTTGAGTGACAGAAAGCACAGTTGACAGGCCTGTCAAGCCTGCCCACTAGCTTGTTGCAGAACGTGATGACTGCGGTGTGGCAGCAGTATAGCAACAGTGACAACTAGATCAAGACAGAAAGACTCATCATCATCATCATCATCATCAGATTCAGCAGCTGACGTTACTCAGTCTATCATCACTCACTCACACAGTGTAACACACCAGAACAAACATCTCTACAACAACTAGAAAGCATCAACGACACAAAACGTCTCCAGTTACAACGAACGTCAGTTCCACCTAAACAAGCGGCAGCTATACAGAGAACAGATTAGCCAACAGACTTCAATAACAACACGACAGCCAATGTATCACAGAGGAATCTCCACAAACATCAACTCCCCGCCTCCGGACCACTCACTAGTCTCCTCTATTTACTGTCATCTTTCTTATTGCCAAGCTCTCCAAGACCCCTCAACCACCTCATTCTATGTTGCCTGTGGTCGCCCTTCATGACCTTGTATAGTTGTAATGCAGCTGGTTATCAAAGACGACTCAGAGCGGCAGTCAATTACAAACAGACGTCGATGTGTCTCACTGCATTCTCTCGGACAGACACTACTTGTCTTCAGTAATGAAACACAAGACCAGCCGTGGTCGCATGACTTCCATTCACGCTACTCAACAGAAACAAAACCTCTCACAGAATAACAGAACGAAAACAATTCTGTCAACGAAACAAATACCGCTTAGTAAGTAACAAAAATTGCACGCAATCATAAAAAACACATCAGCGCTAACAGCAAGTCAAAACTGACAGACACACAACTGTACAGTGTGAGAGAATTAATTCACGACTAGTGTAGTACTACAGGACAACATCAACTACATCACATGCTGTCGTTTGTTTACACACACTGGTAGACGATATTACTCAACAGATAATAACGATGTATTCAGAAACTCTGACAGCACTGTCAGACACAAGTGGAAATAATGAAGAAAAGACTCGCTGGGTGCCGTGCAGATTGTAAGACGGAATCACATATCTCACAACATCTTGACAAGGACACAAAAACTGTACAAGTTCATCTTCACTCAACCAAGCATAAACCACATAGCAACATCGCTACAAGACACCGACTGCGTTTGAGTTTCACACGGGCGAGTGTGACGGGAGCTCTGAGTTACACAGCTCTGATTAACAGGAGCTCTGAGTCATGAGAGCTTTGATTTATGCAGCTCTGAGTTACAATAAAACATAGATAAATGCCAGACGAACAACAGTGCAGTCGCTACCAACAATACCTTGAATATATCATGAATACTGAGTAACGTTCATGCCAGTATTCACACAGCTGAGTAGCATTACAGCACACTTAGCTCACTGCTCAGTGCCCGCTGTGACTCGACTCAACTCAATGCCAGCTCAATACAACTCATAACTCTGCAATGTGGCTTTAGTGTTTGGCTGAATTTTTTGTCACCCTAGTTCCCTCTCCCAGGGAGAATTTCCAGCAATATTGAAGGTCATTGGAAATCAGTGTGACACACATAACTACACTGTGTCTCAAAAAAATGCACCAACTTTGAAACGGTATAGCTCAGAATTATAGTGATCGATTTTGATGATATTTGGCAAAAATGTTCAGAATAGAGTTTGCATGTTTCAGTTTTCATGTAGGTTTGGTTTTTTATCAACTTTTCGTCTTTTAAACCGGACACCGAAAATAACGCCAATTTTGACGCTATAAGCATGCACCAACATTAACGAGGTGAAATTTTTTAAAACATGCACCTAAGGTCATAATATTTGACACACATAATCTGCAGACATTTAGACATAATACACTAATCAATAAATTACTGCTAATGCAGTTTCACTTAATCAATATTCGTCCTAAATTGCTTCCCCAAAATTGACGAAAATTACGCGTCATTCTGCCTTGTTAACACGTTGACTGTTCCAAACTTTCTTGACTTCACCATTAATGCTGTTCTTCATCCAACTTTTTTCCGGATACTGTTATAAACTGTCAACTATTGTAACCTTTACATACAGATTTTTTTTATCAAAATTGTGCCTTCTTTACTGAATGGCATCAGAGTTGCCGTGTTTGCTTGATACAGCGTCAAATTTCGCGTTATTTTCGATGTCCGGTCTGAAAGACGAATAGTTGATAAAAAAGCAAACCTCCATGGAAACTGAAACATGCAAACTCTATTCTGGAGTCTTTTGAATATTTCTGCCAAATTTCATCAAAATTGATCCTTAAAATTTTGAGCTATACCGTTTCAAAGTTGGTGCGTTTTTTGAGACACAGTGTAGATACAGAGTCTCCAACAGCAACTGTTTTCAACATATGTATCACTTCCTAGACAAGAAGATTACACTCAAAAATGTCAATGATTTCTTCACAAATTTCTAATAAAGTTCTCCATTCTCCGACGTCCATAAGTAGGACATCATACTAGGTGTCGCATGCTAGGTTTCGTATGAGAAAACTAGCCTGACAAAGCTATCAGGCTGAAGTGAGAAATGTTTAATGATATGCTGAGCTGTTTCAACTTATTGTCACCGACTGACAGACAGACAATGTCACATACTGGCATGCAGTCAGTTTGACAACTATCAGATTTAGACTAAAACAGACAAACTATAGACATTTGAACCTTCAGTCTGTAAGCGGCACACGGCACACGGCCTTACAATATCTTCAGGAGCGTTGATGCTGTTATGTAGGAATGATCAGGGTCTGACTGGTGGCTGTCCATAGTGGCCGTACATTGCTGCTGGGTTGACAGAGTCATTGTACTGGTGATAGAACTCTGTTGTACTGTACTGTTAACAAACAGCCAATCAGTCATTACCAGCCTCATCATTGGCTACATTTCATGGCTATTTCTAAATTAATGTAAAAAAACTGCCGTTTTAACGCTAGTGTAACGATGACACTAATTAAACGTAGAAAACGGCAACAATTCGTTTACTGTATTTTCACATGCTAAAATTTCATGGCATCATTACTATGTCATCATCTTCTGACATAGTGTAATGATGACAAGAAATTTTAGCATGCGAAAATACAATAAATGAATTTTTGCCGTTTTCTACGTTTAATTAGTGTCATCGTTACACTAGCCTTAAAACGGCAGTTTTTTACATTAATATTTGCTGTTTTATTATCACTGTTCTTTCAGGTCAGGATTGATATCAT
>Ga0056114_1001676_pt1 | contig 10436 bp, 8 predicted proteins | sample WorMetHERISLAND1_FD_77005 | JGI IMG/M metagenome (GOLD analysis project Ga0056114, IMG submission 77005) | Marine gutless worms symbiont microbial communities from Max Planck institute for Marine Microbiology, Germany - Olavius loisae HERON... ... | reverse complement strand
CGGGCGCAGATGTTGTTGGAATTGTTGTTCATCAGATCTGGCGCGTTTTGTCTGGACAGTTTCTCTGTCAGTGATGTTAAGGTATTAATTGATGGTCTGTGCACATGTTAGTAGTTAATTGCTTTTTTCTTTTCTTTTTCTTTGTGTGTGTGTACTTTGAGTACGATAACATATTAAATATAAATATATATCTTCATCCAACCTTCATAAACTTAAGATGGTCCAAAAATCTCTCACACAACTAGATGAATATCAAAAATCTGTCCATTAAGATTTATAAATTGTCTTAAGTATTTCACCACAAGTCTTTTGATTACACGCATTTTTGGCGGAGGAGATAGCCTTTAACCGGCCATTTTCGCACATTTCGGACAGTCATGACCTTGACCTTGGATCAGGTCATACGGCATACCTTTGTGTATCAGTCATTGACCTCTACCTACATACCAAATTTCGTTCAAATTACATACATACGAACGGACGGGCGGACGGACATTGAAATCAGCATTAGGCCTAATAGGGCATCGAACGCGCTCGATGGGCTATTGGGTGCGCATTAGGACGACAAGTAGAAGTTAGGCTAATGTTCGAGCTGGTGCCTGAAGTTAGACAGAGACAGTGCACTGTTCTTGAGGTAGACAGGAAGAGCGTTCCAAGACGGTCCAGCATGACAGAACGCATGTCCTCTTTATTTTGACAGTCTAACTCGTGGAACGTCAAGCTGGCCACGGTGAGCAGATCGTAGATGCCGGTGTCCGTCGATGCTGAGTCGGCCAGGTATCCAGAAGCCATACTGTGCTGACATTTGAACACCTGGACGCGCGCACAGTCTGAATAGGATCCGGTCAGCGACGTCGAGCCAATGTAGAACATGTCGCCTGAAGTTTGTGAGTTCATAGTCGTACTTGCCGCTGTTCGACACGACTCGAGCGGCTAACCAGTCTGTCTATATAACATTAGCCAAAACGTACTACTCGTACATTCGATTTACTCCACCTGGCGAATAGACGTCGCACTAGACGAGTCTTCGTTACTTACTTACGACCAACGTAACCGCACGAACACAATTTAATCACGTGAAACGACATCCAAGCTTGCGTCCAGTTGATTAAAGTGCACGAGTGTGTTAGCTGGTGCTGGCCTGTATGGCAACATCGACATCCCAGCCTGTACCCCTAACCAAGTAGCAAATTAAGTAAGTAAATTATTGTTTTATTATTGTTTATTTTCAGTCATAATGTAATTATCTTGGCATTATGTGGGACAAGGAGTCAATACTGGCCGATGGGACAAGTATACGTTGGTCCGAAATGTCTTGGGCTCGAAATATCTGTCCGCTGTGGCCGGCCACCACTCCTTCTTCCGAGCTGTAAGAAGTTGGAGTTTAAGACTGTCAGCATTGATGGACTGGGATCTGGCATGGGTAAATGGTAAGAGCGCTAGATAAAGCTGATGTCGTGCTGACGCTTTCAAGCGCTCTAAAAAAATCGGGCAGCCACTTACCATTTTACCAAATAATTACATTTAGCGTATAGCGATAACATGAAAAGTCACATTTTAGTGTCTAGCAGCTTACAAAGCGATATTCACGGATTATTTTACTTGCGCTGCAAAGCTGACGTGCACAGGACTGCCAGCAGTTTTTGTCTACAAATCGTCTCATTTCTTGTCCAACTGCAGTCACTCATTACAATCATTGGCGTATTTGTCATATTTCTGATTCATGTCGATGTTGCTCAGATGCATTCAATGCAGTGAACATCTAGGTGCCTATAAATCTACTATAATTAGTTGTTGTCGTTCTGCAATAGCTTTCTACGCTGTGTGAATGGTCACAGGGTCTCCGTCTCCTAGACGACCTCGGGCAGGCCTGACCCGGTCCCGCTGCGACCCTCAGGGCCTGCCGTGCCGCTGGTACTGGCTGTCGCCGTGTTCTCGGTGCCGGGTTGGACTGAGTCGTCGACGTAGGTCTGCATCAAGGCTCGAGCTCCTGGTCCCATCTCCGACTTCTCCTCATGCGCGTCCTCACGCATCATCTCGTTCCTGCGCCCATCAACAGTGTCGCTGTTAGTCTGTTCTACGAACGCGCTTTAACCCTTTTACGCCAACTGTTGTCATATGGGTACAGCCATAGTGTATCCTGTGCCAAGCCTTCATTTGTAATTTTTGACATCCGGGCACTCGTGACATCCGGGCACTCTGACGAGTGCCCGGATGTCTGGGCGTCAGAGTGTCCGGATGTCAAAAATTACAAACGACGGTTTAAGTACCCGGACCGGCAAAGGACGCTTTTCAGCTATACCCATATGGCAACATGGGCGTCAAAGGGTTAAGTGGACACGAAAAAGCATTTCTAAATATTACGAAAACGCACGAGAAAAGAGTACAAAAAACGCATCGAAAAGTCTACAAAAACGTATCAATTTAGATTAGCAACAGAACTGTTTTAATGTGCTGATATCATTGTGCGGTAGGCCTAATGTACTAATGTTCCTTGGTATTTGCCTAGTTCTCGATACATCGCAGCTCGCACGTTACGTACTGAGCTCCAGAGTGCCCGGGTGTCAAAAATTACAAATGACGGCTTAACCCGGTCTGACACAGGATGCTTTATAGCTGTACCCATATATGGCAACAGTGGGCATCAAAGGGTTAGCCTAATAATTGGAATCATGCGAGTAGTAATTAAGAGATTACTTGTCGAAGCTCGGAAGAGGTTTGTTGAAGCCCTTCTTGCCGTGTAGCCAGTAGGTCCACTGCAGACCTTTACCCTTCACACGTAATCATGATCATTGTCATTTATTATACCGGCTTATCTGTTACAACCCCGTCTTACACCGAACGCTTGACTTCGTTCATGGCACTTGATTGTCGCAGACGAATCAACAACGTCACTCGTTACTGTCGTTGACGCCGCTACAGGAAATAATTTTGTAGAATTTCTAACGATATCGAGTCGAGTGCCGCGAACTTTCTTAGACAACTGCAAGTGCTGTTAATTTTCGAATAAAAACACAAGTTGCAATTCGAAGACAATATAGTAATAATGATGATATTAATGTCAATCAATAAACCTTTATCCGGGCCGTAATTAAGGTAGATAGTTGGGATGCTATGACTACAAGTATGATATTTATACTATGACGGTTTTGCTTAAAAACATGTTAATCGACAATAACTATACGCAAAAATGTAGCGATATATGCGTAACATAAACAGCATAAAGAAAAAACCGTTACAAAGCCCACTCATTAAAGCTAATTTACCGATTAATACAGATCTTACTACATTGAACCGCAGTGGTAATTTTTATTTTTTTAAATTCCCATTCCAAATAAACAAATCTTACTAATATTACTGGCGCATGACTACAGGCTAACACATTACAGAGTGGTGTCCATACAGTTATTAGAGTTGCAATGGTGCGACAACAAGAATATTGGCAAATTGCCCATATTCTCTTATTTTGTTGTTTATTATCGAAAATTACAGTGGCATTGTGTGTGTCTGACCTTAATGTTCATCTCTCCACGTGGTGTCATTTCGTACGACCCGACGTCACTCAGTGCCATGTACGTCAAGTTGCTGATGTGGATTCGCAGAGCTTACAACAACCACGCAACGACGACAGACTTAATTCTACTCAATTTATTTGTTTCGGACCACAGAGATCCATATCAATAGAAACAGTGGACAAACAGTAATACGCCGTAAAGTTAACTTGGCACTTTCCGGGCACTCTGACGCTTAGCCCTGAACGTCAGAGTGCCCGGATGTCAAAAATTAAAACGACGGCTTAACCCGGTCTGGCACAGGATGCCATATAGCTGTACCCATATGGCAATAGTGGCCGTCAAAGGGTTAATTGGTTTAGGTAGGTACGTAGATGCGACAAAAATGTCGGCGCTAGGTAGTGGTGAACGATAGTAGGCCTAATTACAAGCGGCGTTGTTCAAAAGCGAAAGTATTGTTCTTACGTCGACCGCTGGACTCCATGCGAGCCGCCATGTTCACCGTATCACCAAAGAGACAGTAGCGTGGCATGATGTTACCAACGACGCCCGCCACCACTGGTCCCGTGTGCAGCCCTGTCCAACGCCAGTCACCAACCCACACACATACACCATAGTTCGAGAATACGTTTCTACGTTTTTTTCAAAATCCATAAAATGCGGATTTTTTAACGTCTTTTGAAGTGTCATGTCACCACTACGTAGCTGAACTTTCTGGTAAAATTGATGCTTTCTTGAGGAGAGCACATCGTTATGGCTTAGCAGCTAATATTTTAACAGTATCTGAACTTTTTGATAGTGTTGCGCAGGATTTTTTCAGCAAAATCCAATCGCCTGACCATTGTCTTGATTCTGTGTTACCTGAGGAGAAAACCTCGAGTCTAGCATTACGCCCTCGTGGACATCAGTTCCAGCTTCCCACGTGTGTTATAGGCTTTTTAAATGTTTTTTTGTAAACCATTGTCTGTTTGTCTACTGCATGCAATTGTTTTTTATGCATTTACATGTGTTTTATGCATTAAAACTTACTTACTTACTTACTTAAAAAACGTAAAAACAGGAAGCGTCATCCAAGTTTCCTTTCAGTAAGCGGCAGTTTTCAATCTTTTCCACTTTGAAATTGCTACCTGACACTTTCGCTGTAAAACAATACTCACGTACTCACACGGCATTATATTAAAATTGTTCATTGGTAATTGGTTGAAGAACAACAACACTGATACATGGTTGTCATCGTGGTCTTCAGGCCTATAGACCTACATAATATTACTTCTACATTTTTCACGTTTTTAACTTTTTCAAAATCCAAAAACGTAACTTTTACGTTTTTTGCCGTGTTTTATACGTTTTCTTGAACTATGCAATACACTCTCGACAGAATCACATTGTCATGAGGCGGATTGTGAAGAAGCTCAACAGTAACGTTAGCTAGTTTGAGTACACTGGGCATGAAAATCGTTGCAAGAACACAAAACCCAGTGTCAAGTCAAATGTTCAGTGGTCTTATCAGCCACTCAAGTGAGTAGACTCAACATGAAAACAATATTTTCTTGCAATGAAAACTGGTTGAGTGGAGACTCAGGAGTTGAGTGGCACTGACTCAACTGAGTGGAGATCTGAGCGGCGTTCTTGCAATCGGCCCTTATAAGCAGAATGAACTCGGACCGTTCAAGCCTGTACCGAGAATATCGAGCTGGCATCTTGCAAATATTATCACTTTAGGGCCACCAGCACAAAGCCGCAGGTGTAAATATTGAAGCAGAAAAAATGAAGGTAACGACGGCGTTTTATCCGGCGATCGTGTGTGTTGGAATCAGACCGTTTTGCCCCTCGATGGGTGCTCTGGAGACGTTGAAAGAGGAGCATCGTCTCTCTAGAGTAAGGTAAACGTAAGGTAAAGTTGCCCATGGTAAGCATTGCTCTCTCACAGCTCTGCGACCTTAGGGCCGATGCTCATCTCCGCTTCCATGGCCCTGAGCCGACAGTGAGCTGCAGACACAACTCAGTTATGTGTAGTACTGCCGTTACCTTCCCGGCGTTTAGACCGGTACCAAATTATACTGCTTGGTGACAGAGGCACATTGGTGTGAACAACTTGCCCAGACTCTGGGCAATTTGTTACTTGAATAGTGAAACGGCCAGGAGTCGAACCCACGACCTCGCGATCGCAAGTCCGACGCGCTAACAATTAAACCACCAAGCCACTCTCTAGAGTACTCAGTGACAACAAGTGAGCTTGATAGCCACACTGTGCCACATGTCCGCAGTCTCCACTGCAACTGGGTAGAAGATGTGTGAGGAGCACAGTGTGGTATACTTGTCTGACTCGTTCTGTGTCGCCTTCTGGGCTGGGCTGAGCTGAGCTGCTGTGCACGCCGTGTTACTGATGTGTGATTCGGCCTAGGTGTCTGGTACAGTTAAGGCCGCAACCCACTAGACGAACTAGTTTGAAACTACATGTAGTTGCCAACCCGGGTTGGCTACCCGAATTTCCAACTAGTTTCCACGCAACTTTTTTGGGTTGCCAACAAGTTTGGCAACGTGATAGACCTATCACGACATGCAGGTTGGCAACTTGCTGCATAAGTGGAATGTAGAAAACGACCAGGCTTGCAACAAGTTGCCAACTGATTGCCAACTAGTTTCCAACTAGTTCGCCTAGTGGGTTGCGGCCTTTACGTTTCATGCCAATGCCATAATAGGGGAATTGATTCATTGGGCCTCTTGCTGTCCTCACACATAACGTTGACTGCTGGGTTCGCTTTGATGACTCTCCATGGCGTTGTCGTCTTGGTGTACTTTTGTAGCAGGAGCAGGTCCATGTAGGCTAGACCCCATGCGTCAACTGCCTTTCCTCATACATATAAAAAAGTAAAGTCCTTTGACTCCTTTTCCGAGCCTCAAGGGCCCATGGGGCGGCACTGATCTCCGTTTCCTGTAGCTCTCAGCCGGACACCAGCCGAAGCCGCAAGATCACGAATACGGGGCTAGTGCATCGTGTGGTATGCCCGTTTACTCCCCAGCTGTCGCTGGTACTCATTAAAGGCCGCAACCCATACAAGCGAACTACACCGTGGGCCATAAAAAACGTGCCACTTTATTTTGGACTATAACTTCGGCGTTTCTTGATGGATTTCAACACTCTGTGTACCAACGGAAAAAGGAATAAATATTCTATACTATGGTTTACTTATTTAGTGGTTCCTCATCGGCTATGACGTCACAATTGCGTCACATTGCACGTCATGAATGTTTACTCTGTAAATGAATAGTAGACCTAATGTGGAGTTTCAAAGATAAAATTTTTATTAAAAACCTGTGGGAATGTAAAAGATTTTCTGCCAGAAGATCGTTAAGGGAATTTCCTAACAAGAACTGGAAACAGTTCACTTGGACTCGTTCTTGCCGTTGATGGCGTTGAGCATTAAAATACACTGACAGTTGGTTTCAAAATGTGCTGTTGTGTTTTTAAATTTTCTCAGGTAGTGTAGAGACACAATTGTGGTAAAGTTGCAAATTTTGTAATTCCCCGTTAGAGTATTTTTTCCTGTTTCCATTGGTACAAGAAGTGTAAAAATCCACCACGAAACATGGGAGTTATGATCCCAAATAAAGTGGCACGTTTTTATGGCCCACGGTGTAGTTGGAAACTAGTTGAAAACCCGGGTTGCGAACTAGTTGCGAACTAGTTTCCAACTAGTTCGCTTGTGTCGGTTGCGGCCTTAACCGATCGCGCTGGGATGGTTGGCGTTGGTACACAGCAGCCACGGGCGTCATTCGAACCCGCGACCTTGCGATGGCAGGTCCGGCACCGTACCACGCGGTCACCGCGTACGTCATACACATAATCGAAAGAAATTAGGTATGCCTTGCAACACGGGACTGTGAGCCACTACCACCATGAGAGCGTCAGTCCCACTGCAGTGATCCATGTACAGTAGAATGGGTTGACTTGACGATGTTGTTCTTGTTAACGTTGCTATAGCCAGCTCCGTATAAAACTCATCTACATTAAATTGTTCGAAATTAGCATAAACCTAAATATCTTTTCACCAGATGACAGCCACAAAATTAATCAGTGAAGCGGTTGACCCTTTGACGAACACTGTTGCCATATAAGTGCAGCTATAAAGCATCCTGTGCCAGACCTGGTTCAGCCATCATTTGTAATTTTTGACATCCGGGCACTCCGACGACCAGGTCTGGCACAGGATGACAAATGACAACAGTGAGCGTCAGAGGGTTAACATAGATCATGAGAGATGACAATGACCAATGCGCAGTTGCAGCTGCTCGTGAGGTCTATGGCGAATCTTGAAGTTTGTCACCGCACTGAGCAGATTTAACGACACATCAGCGATCTCGGCACAGTGCCGACTCCCGTTACGAACTGGCACACCGCTGACCACCATATATGCATCCCCAATCGTCTCGACCTGAAACAAGAAGCAGACGCACGGCCAGATGGTCGATGCGCTATGCGGTCCTCCCGGAGACACTGTACAGTTCAGTGTTTTTAGTGAGCTGTTTTAATTTTAGTTTTAGTATTAGTCTAGTCGACTAAAAGTGCTGACTTTAAGTTTTAGTTTTAGTCACCAGGACACTTTCAGTCTTAGTTTTAGTCTAGTCGACGAAAATTTGCTGAATTTTAGTTCTAGTTTTAGTCACCTTTTAGTTTTAGTCACTCAAGTAGGCTTATCACACCAAAATGAATGCGATCATACCAGTCACACAGTACGCAGTACGCACAGCGGTCGGCTGAGCAGCATGCGCAGTTTCGCAGTAAGTTACGACCGGCTGACGAAAAGTAGCGACGAAATGTCGACGAAAACTTCACGAATTTTAGTTTTAGTTTCCGTCATGTGGTCGAATTTTCGTCATAGTTTTAGTCTCGTCGACGAAAATCAGCGACTTTTAGTTATAGTTTTCGTCAGCATGACGAAAATTAATTTATTTTCGTCGACTAACTTTTAGTTTTAGTTTTAGTCGACGAGAAAAACACTGACTGTACTGCAAGTTCCGATAAATTTGAACTGAAGTTTCTACGGCTTTCCGATTTCGACTAAATCGTAGGTACGGGATAGACTGACAAAAAAAGACGGTGTAAACACTCTATAGCCATAGGAATACAGCTGCAGCAGTTTAAAGAAAGCGGCGTACAAGTATGTAATTTCTGCCATATTTGAACGTTAATTGCACAAATATGAACAATATCTTGTTCGCGAAAAAAATTGTCTAAAAACCTTGTATACGTCGTGTTTCGATATGATGTCGTCAAAAACGGAGTACAGATCGTTCAGGAAGTCCACAATCTGCGACAGAAAGACACGTAAGTAAGTAAGTAATATAACCAAGAAATAATCTGCATATTAGCGGAAAATTACAATGCGTATGGGTATCCACTGGCACCGACTCTCAAAGTCTCACGATTATGAAGACGTTACAGGTAGGATTGTGCGCACACTCAGCGCTGACTGCGCCCGTATTGCAACTATAGTCATTCTATGTAGGAATTTGTTGGCTTTTTGTTATGTTGTTAAAGTGTTATTCGGCACAGCGAAGCTTGTCCAATTTTACTTTAAACTCGAATCGTATTTTATTTTATTTTTGAATTTAGATCCTTTATTTTCAATTTTCTCGTTGCGAGCGGTAACTGAGCTGTCTACTCGTCCGATGTAGTAGCGCACATTATCGTACAGTCTTCGGTGAGGCAGTTTGTCCCTAAAGTTCAAGTGATACTCGTTCACAAATCACGCGATACTTCACTACATAGAGCGGCGAAGATCTTCGGGTCGGCATTCGTCAAAGAACTGTACCTGTATGGGGCTGCTGTCTGCCGCAATCGTCGTAAACCCGACAATATCTGAGAAGTATATTGTCGACTGATCGTAGTTTTCCGGCTGCACAAATTTCCCGGCTTTCAACTGTTCTGCGACCGTCCTTCAAAACACCGACCACACCCAGCCTTTCAGTCTTGCATCGTATCGTACACATCAACGATTAGGGCCTACTAGCGCTGTTCATTTTCCGGACTGCCTTCATAGATCTTAACCTGTACTGAATTAAAGGGGCATTGGCTTCGTTTGTTTTAGTTTCTGGCTACGTGTGCTAGATTAAGCTGTATACTTAGCTTTCGAGTCCACGTTAAACTCTTCTATCGTATCGTATCGTATGTTCGACGAAGACGGATTCCAGCAAAGATATCGTTACGATCATTTACATTGTATATAGCAGTACTATCTAGAAAAGTTCGTCTTTTATGGTGTGCATTCGTTTCTCGTCTTAAGTTTTATAAGACATACATATGGGTTAACAGTCGAACTTAACTACACTATGTCTCAAAAAACGGCCCAACTATGAAACGGTATAGCTCGAAATGATATGGATAGATTTTGATGATATTCGGCAGAAATATTCAGAAGGCTGTAGAATAGAGTTTGCATGTTTCAGTTTTCATGTATGTTTGCCTGTTATCAAGTTATCGTCTCTCAAACTGTATACCGAAAATAACGCGTGCATGTTGTGCACTTCAGTCAGCTGTTGAGCACGCCTTTTCTTGTAGCACTTGAGACGCAGAACTTTGTGAATAATCTGTGAAACTGATGATCGATGTATCCCCCACCTCACGTGAAATTTCTCTTGGCTCTGAGGTTGTCTTCCTGACTCAGCAACAGCGACTCAACTGTGTCGACGTTTTCGTCAGTATGCGCACTGCGTCTGCCACTGCCCAGACGCCTGTCGACTGTTCTGAACGTCACCAGCAGCCTATTGATGCTGTTCTTCGTACAACCTTTGTTAATAAACTCTGTTATAAACTGCCGAGCGTTGTAACCTTTACATTCTTGCAGACTTTTGATTAAAATTTTGTCTTCTTTACTGAGCGGCGTCAAAGTTGCCGCGTTTGCTTGATACAGTGTCAAAATT
>Ga0056114_1001675_pt1 | contig 10437 bp, 6 predicted proteins | sample WorMetHERISLAND1_FD_77005 | JGI IMG/M metagenome (GOLD analysis project Ga0056114, IMG submission 77005) | Marine gutless worms symbiont microbial communities from Max Planck institute for Marine Microbiology, Germany - Olavius loisae HERON... ... | reverse complement strand
TATTGATTAGTGTATCATGTTTAAATGTCTGCAGATTATGTGTGCCAAATATTATGAGCTTAGGTGCATGTTTTAAAAAAATTCACCTCGTTAATGTTAGCGCGTGCTTATAGCGTCAAAATTTCCGTTATTTTTCGGCATCCGGTTTGAAAGACGAAAAGTTGATAAAAAAGCAAACCTACATGAAAACTGAAACATGCAAACTCTATTCTATAGACTTTTGAATATTTCTGCCAAAAATCATCGAAATCGATCTCTACAATTCTGAGCTATACCGTTTCAAAGTTGGTGCATTTTTTGAGACACAGTGTATAGTACACCCATGGCCGACGGGTCGATGCCACACTGCTTCAGATTGACCTTCAGAGCGTCTTCGTACCGCAAGACTGGCCCACATTGCAGACGTTTTCCCGCTGCCAGTTGTCCAAGAAATAATTGCTTTGGAATCCGACTAGCTGACATGCGCATAATGTGAGTGACCGACCCATCGAAGCTGCGCTTTAAGCAAGAAAGCTTCTATGCCCATAGTAGGCTACCACAGGTGTTCAATACATCTGTGTTGGGAATTCTGTCCTGCCACAGTGCCAACCGTATTAAGTACGGTCGGCTAAAAAAGCAAATTTAGATTATTTTATAGTGCGTTCTAAAGCTATTAGGTAGCTATTCCGCATTTAGCTTAATCTAAATAAATCTTCCCTCCTACAATACGTTGAAAATACGACTGATATTATAGAAACATATGCTGTAATAGCGAGCGAACAACGCTACAGCCGCACGTTTGTTTACGTTTGCATGTTCGGTCTAAGCAAAAAGGTGAAGTAGGCCCCTAGTTTTTGACTCAGCCAAAGTTAAGCTCTAGAGAGGATTAAGCTATCTCTGCCGTGTTAAACCAAGTTTGGCGTGTAAGTTCAGATTAAGTTTGGTCTCAGCCGCGGCTCAGTCCGAACTTTGGACTGCCAAAGGCTCAGCCTCGAAGTTCGGACTAAGCCGTGACTGAGACCAAACGAAAAATTCGACTTCACTTTTTGGCTCATCTCCGGCTCTGGTTTTAGGCTCAGCCTAAAGGCTCACTCAGCCACGGACTCAGTCTCAGCCAAAAAGTAAAGTCACCCACTGAAAGCATAATCGACTGACATGTAAAATGTTGATTTGTCTGACTGTTTCGTTGCTGTGGGTCTGTCGTGATCGCTTACTGTTGCCAATTCATCACTTTTATCACCTTTTTATTTACGGTTAATGTTATTCGCCAGATGGTTCCAGTGGCCCCGTCCTACCCTGTAGGCTTATCCTACGGCGTTCACAAAATAAACAAAATGTAAGCTACGTCGCAAATAAAATGCTATGAACAATTCAAAAAATGTGCTGTGGTTCTTTATAGCTATTTACTCAGAATTCTGAGTTAGCGAAATATTATACGAATAAATTATCTAAACAAATAAATATACTCAATAGTCCATTCCATAAAGGCCGCAACCCACGCAAGCGAACTAGTTGGAAACTAGTTCGTGACTAGTTCGCGACCCGGGTTTCCAACTAGTTTCCAACTAGTTCGCTTGTGTGGGTTGCGGCCTTAAGCTGACAAAAGGCGAAACAGTGTACATAGTGGTTGTACTAAATACCCGATGGGACACAATGCCGATTGTAATAGTGTGCAGTAAGTAAGTAAGTGACCTAACGTAACGTAACACGTAACGGTAACGTACGTTTACGCAAGTAAGTCGGTTTATAGAGCGCATTGTCGAAGAACCCCTGATGCGCTGGATGCGCCAGTATTATACTTCAACTTGTACTAGCGTACTTGCACTTTAGCACCTAAGAGTGGCCATGCCATGTCTCTAAAAGTATCAACGAAACACAACACACCCTGTATCGATCGAAATTTTCAGTGGCATCGCGCGGTTTCTTTGCGACAGCACGGCTCTTGTCTTACTGCGGTTGACGATGATGTTTTGGTCGAAACTACGCCATTCTTTAACTATAGACGCTGTCACGGACGTGCTGGAGGATGCCCCGCACAGCGTATTACGTGGACATCAATGGCGAGATGAAGTACGATATAAGTCGGAACATTAACTCCAGCGTTTCGCGTGCTCACTGAGCTAGAGCGTCGACATTGTTGCCGGTGTCTGCCGCCGCTTGGCACCGCAGATCTGCAGAACGAGCTCGATCGTTACATCAGCATAACAAAGCAATCTGGCTAGCGCCGACCGTTAATGTAAAAGTCTTTCATATATACAGACTTAAGGCCCATCCACAGCATCGTTTTACTTGTTTGTTGTCACGGCACGTAACGCGATTACGTTTGCGACGATTTGCACAATTCACTCTATAAAAAAGGTAGCTTAAAGATAGATTATAATTGCCCAGATCCCGCTGTCTGATCTCCACTTTACTTGCCAGTTAGGTCTACTTTTTGTTCGCTGTGGGTTTAAATGTCATTTATATAGGCCTATCGTTTAATCTGGTGCATGTCTATACTTTCGGTTGACGTTGCGAATTGCGATCGACGGGCGTCGATGTGGATGATGGATAGAGCTTCAGAACAACGTGTTATCAGTTATCACCACTCCATCGCGAGTCGCGACAGTTCGGCAGATTTGTTTTTCCTTATCTTTAGACACGACGTGATCTGTTGAATGATCATCGGCGATGAATGAATGCTTGAACAAGTAGGCCTACTTGATACTGAAACCTCATCGTGTACATGTATAGGACTGGATGTTTTGTCGTCGATCACCTGACAGCAGAGGCAATAGCCTGTTATGTGTAAGGCGTCCAAAACGTTGTTGTCATGTCAACAATAGTTACAAAAAAGCTGTGCTATCGCAATATGACCGCGCGATGCACGCTATATAAGTGGATCGAATAAGCAGTTGCGGAGATATCGCTATTCGCAATATCCAAGATGGCGGCCTGTCCCAACTTGGATTTGATGTAACCGGAAATACCTCCATTCGATCAGCCGATCCCGAAAACTCTACCCTAGAACCAAACATGAAGTGTACGGATCACCCGTTGCGGAAATATGGCCATTCGCGTCTTGGGGCATATGAAACCCCCATTTTGGGGGAAGGGGAGGTCGTAGGGGGTCAGCGATGACACCATTCGAAAGAGCGATGGTGGTTTCCTATAGGTTTTCCATTGTGACAGTTGCGCTATCTGTAACCATTCGGCCGCAATTTGCGATCGAATGTTTCCGACGCTCAAATCAACAGGGGGTGGGTCACTTTGGGCAAAAATTTCCGGGTGTTTCCCTTGGAGTAGACCCCTGATATCTGGGTCTGCACTCTGCAAAGAGCGAACATCCCAGGCTAACTAACGGTGAAATTATTTCGGAAGAATTCCACCTATGTGATCACAATTCACGAACGTTACAGACGGACGGACGGACAGAGGACATGCGATCGCAAGACCGCGCTTTGCGCCGCTAAAGTGCATCGCGCGGTAAAAACTAAAACATCTCAGTCGATAAATCATCACTCGCGAGTATGACTTCCGGATTGTCTCAAATGGAGCTTATAGACGTACTGGATCTGCCATTGTGTCGGAACGCAGCCGTTTAGAATTCGTCCGAGATTTGGACCATAGCATGGCGTCCTGGCGATTTCGTGAATGATAACATCTCGAACGACTTAACGGCTATCGCGTTAACAAACATTGAAACAAGCCAACATACGAATCAGGGAAGGGAAGGGACAAGGGGGCGTACATGTCCCCCTTCGAAATTGCCACGCTGAAATTTTTTTATCTGAACAGTATGGAATTTGTGACATTCAATCAAATTTTCAGCATATTTTTCGTGTTTTGGGAATTCCCAGACCCCACTCGGGGCTCTGTGCCTGTATAGATCCCGCTGGTGACGGAACCCACTTTTTGCCCCCTTCGAAACAAATTCCTGGCTACGCCCCTGATACGAATTGAATCAAATTGGACTTTTTAATGAATCGGCGGAGAATCGCACAACAATTTTTGGCGGTGGACAGAAATATACCAGGCCTACTACAAAATGCAGTAAAATATCTTCACAAAATAATAGTTGCTTCGGCCGAGAAGCATTGCGATCTTGGCCTCTAAAAGTAAGTAAGTAAGTAAGCAAGGGTATTTATATAGCGCAATTAACAAAAGCAACGTTAAAGCAAAAACGTTTTGAGTTCACGCCTGAAACTGTTGTAGGCCTATGCACGTAATGTTCTCGTCGCGCAAGTGGGCCAGTGGGCCAGAAGACTGTTCCAAACACGTGGCCCGGTGACACCGAAGCTCCTGTCGCCGAATGTGTTGTGTGTGCGTGGAGCAGCACACGATCTGTCGGTGGAAGAGCGTAGCCGCCGTCGATGACTTTCGGAGACCAAATGTATGTATGCTGTCGGCGAAGTACGGAGGTGCGTAGCCAGACAAAGACGAGAAGACAAAACATGCTAGTTTGTAGTCAACGCGTCGCTGTACAGGAAGCCAAAAGTTCAAATACTCCACATGATTCGTGATCCGCCACAAAGGTTGGCCGTTGGTGGTGTTTTGGAGACGGCTCAGTAATAGTTTAGCCATCCTATGCTGCATTGGGACATGCGGCTGAGTTGTTTGACTGGGAACTATCCTGACAGTGTAGAACAGCTCATGTATTAGATTGAAGCTTAAGTAGCTCGGGCGCACATTGTATGCTTACGGCACTAGTATGTACTTCACGGCAGTGCTCGTTCTCTACGATGGTCGCGGTTGCTGATGCTGCTAGCGTTACCTATAACAACGTAACGAAAGCTGTCAAAGAGCATCGCCACATCGCTTATCAGTGACGTCCAGAGTGTTTTTACTGGGTGAAATTGACCAAGGAGGAGAAAGGGTGGCGGACGGAAGCTAAAGCTTTCTGCGTGATCACTGTATCTAAAGCATGCTCGATTAACTCCTGTCATTACACTAACACCGCGTCACATTTACGACGCGTGTCGCTTCATGCCAAATGAGATGCAATCAGCGACGGATGCACAAATAGCTGGCTGGCTAGTTCAGGAGTTCCCTGTAGTGGGGTCAGGCATGGACCCCTAGGAGAGAGTAGACGTCCACGGGTCAGGGTACGTGTTGACGGGGGTTTGTGGTTTAAATCCCCCGCACCTTCTGCTAGACTGACGGCCTCCAGAAGGCTGACATGAAGCTCCCAAATATGATCTTTAAAATACAACTAAAAATTCCACTTCCATTCCTCTAGGCATGGATGGGGTGTATACCCCCTCCATGCCTAGGGGATGTACCCCTCTCCATATCCCATTTTGACCCCGGCGTCGTGGACTCCGTGCTATTTTGACGACTCCACGTCTTGTCGTAGGTCCATGTTTGTATATGTCAGTGTGGATGCAGTGTTTATTATGAATGTCTCAGGCGGCGTTGTTGTCTATATGTCATGACATCAAAGTGCGGATTTCCTGAGTTTCAGCGCAGTTGTTTTTTTACAATGTTTACTACAAAAGTTAACATATTTCACTAATGTATAACATTTTGTTGTAATAAAACGTAAATTTTGTTTCGTGAAGTTCAGCGGTCCTACGGGGCGGGTTTTGCGTTACGTTCGATGTGATGTGATTCCTAGCCTCTTTGATTCCAGTTCAAGTCATACCATCTTCGTTGATATGAAAATCCATCAGCGATAGATAAGCGTTCAGTAGCTATTTTAAAACTACCAAGATGAATTTAACGCTAAACCTAGCGCCACTGAATGCCACGCAGAAGTATGCGCACATAGAGAAAGTGACGCAGCACATGCCATACGAGTATACCGTTAGAGATACGGGATTTTTTTCAGTCGGTAAGCCTTAATCATGTACTTGCGTGACGCCTTCACTGAAAGCCGATTACGCAGCGGCTGAATCTGGGATGAGCAACCCAGCATCGAAAGTGGATAACTACGTGCAGCCACGGTGAAGATGATAGGCCTACTATGAATAGACCGGGTTGTCAATATAGGGATGTTACTTTACAAAGATATTAAACTTGTACACACCACCTTTCACAGATTTTGTGTATGTATTTGGCTGTCACAGGTTTCGAGTCTTTTTGTAGCACGACTATTCCGATCGTTCTATAGTGTTTAGTAGGCAATCATGCAGCAATATTTGTGAGCTGACATCACCTGTCAACATCATTGGAGGTCATTCATTGGTGACGCTATTCGAAACTCTGGATACGATTTCCTATTTCATAGTTGTCGTGCCTCTGCTGTACCGTTTCCGATCCGGTTAATTCTAAATAGTCCTCCAATTCCGTCATATTAATAACAAGAAATGTTTCGGCTATGATCAATCTAATTAATTGTAGATTTTGAGAACAAATAATGTGCGAAAAGTAATTACTCTTCGCATTCTCAAATTCGCATAGGCCTACATTAGTTCAAAGCTGCTCTCTCATTTCCTGCCTATTCATAGGCAGGCTACCGTCCCTTCCGAAATAAGTCTATACTCCAATCTTATGGCCACCATCTTGGATTTGATCCAACCAGAAATAGCGCCAATCGATCTGACGACCCGGAAAACCCTACCGTTCGCCCCCAGCTCTACGATTTCATCAGTCATTTTCTGTAACCCCGTGTCTGTCTTACGTGTACATCTATTTCGAGAGAGTCTGTTAGCCGTATTTTATGAATTACAAGCCACGTAACGTGAAATGAAAATATTGTATGGTTAGCATTAGTAGGTAAAGTAGGTAAAGTACCTTTAGCTTATATTATAGGGTTAGTGTCCGCCGTCCGGTATAGGATTGGGGCTAAGGTTAAGATAAGGAATAAGCTCTGATAGTTAACTTTTGTGATTGTGCATCAGAATCAGCAAAAGACGTTTGTTACTAATTATTAAGCCCCCGCCACACAGGGCTTTAACCGGTGACGATGTCTGTCCATCTCTCTGTCTGTCTGTTTATTTCATCGTATCTGTATACACGACGTGCCATTTGTCGCGCTTGTATACGAAATCTACCAACGAAACGTGAAAATTTAGGACAATGTTAAGACCACGAAAGTCGATTACCGGATGCAGCATTATCAGGGGCGTAGGAAGGGGGGACAAGGGAACATGTCCCCCCTCCGAAATTCCTACACTGAAATTTTTCTCTGTAAACGGTACAGAATTTGTGACATACAATCGAATGTTCAGCATGTTTCTCGGGTTTCTGGGGACTTTGCCCAAGACCCCATCCGGGGCTTCCTTGCTGGGGACAGAACCCCCTGTTTTGCTCCCCTCTGAAACAAATTCCTGGCTACGCCCCTGAGTATTATGACGTCATCACAAATGCAAGATAACGGACGGCCGCTAATATGAAAAATCGTTATATGGGCATATCTTAGTGAATAATGATCAGAGTATGACGAAATTTGACACACTGAATCAGACAGTAATATGATAATATGATTTGACCAAAATTCAAACTATTAAATTCAAGATGGCGGACGGACGCCATATTTTAAAACGTCGTTTTTGGCCATAACTCGGCAGCGGATCAGGTTTACGCAAATGATGACGCAAAACACGACAATATTTACGGCTGAATGCTACAAATTTCAAACTTTGAAAATTCAAAATGACGACGACCGCCATCTTGAAAATCGTTATATACATATTTTGTTGAAATATAGGGCCTAGTCCGATATTGTAGAAATTGTGTACGTTGTAGCAGATGGGGACAACAATAAAACTATCACTGAAACCCCAAATTTTAAAATCCGGTATGGCGTCTGTCAGCTATATCGGAAAATACGTTCTTCTTCTTGTTCTTTTCCGATAATGCACATTCCTCAGAGTTGAGTAATGTCGTGTATGTCTATAACTTGGCTATAACTCCATAACTGTTTCTCCAATTTTGCTCGAAATTTTGTACGGAAACGCAAAATCAACCACAATGACAACAAAAATTTTGTAAATTCAAGATGGCGAACGGATTAGCACCGAAACGTTACGGGCGCAGATGCTAGAATCTACTGCTAGGAGCGGACCTATCGTCTCGACCATCGGGGCGACTTGTTCTACTTGTACAGCGCTGCTAGTGTCATACGACTCGAGAATGGTTCGTGAAAACAAATCACGACCAGCAGCGGACACACAAATTAATTTAACGCACTCTCCTGCTCCAGTACAGTATTGCAATAAACATGGTGCATACTGTTGGAGGCAGACTAGATAGACACACTGAATGCGTCTTGACATCAGAAAATCTACTTCACTTCCTAAGTGGTAAAACCATAGAAGTGTGAATGCATACGAAATCACACTAATTACATTCAATAGGCAATAATATACTAGATGAAACAAACGTAGTTAAAGCAAACTAGTTCTAAGCAGCCCGACTTTAATGAACATCGCTGCAGATTTGTAGTATTGGCGTTCATACTTGAACGTTTTGCATTTAAATCCCGAGACAGCGAGATCTCTGTATCTGAAACAAACGGCTATCATTCGATATCATCTCAAACCTTTTCGCGCTGTTAATATTTACGACGCCGTATCTCAGTAGATATGTATGTGCTACGCTAATGCTATACAAATTTTATTGTCATTTTTCACAGTCAATACTTCGAACAACCACGAAATTCTTAAAACATATCGCATTACAGTCGGCATCGCGTATAGACTTACTCCGTTTCGAGTAATTAAACTAACTTCGTTGTGAAACTATACCGACTTTGACAAAAACGCCAGTTATCGCAAACGGATCGCTAATGTAGTCATATTGGAGTAAATTAATGATAATTAACAGTGATGGGTAATTTAGTACGAAGTACTAGCGAATAGTGCTGAAAATATTAGAATGATAAAGCTATCGGATTTGGGCTAAGAAAAAAACGACGACACGTTAAACTGATTTCACTTATTACTGGAGTGTCAGAGAGAGAGAGAGAGAGAGAGAGAGAGACAGGCGGACGGACAGACAGAATTGCTATATCATCCGAGTATGCAGTAATGTATGTCGTTCATTATCACGTATCAAACATATATGTTAATTGAAAATAACATCGTGAAAATGCAGATAAGTAAAAAGAAAAAAGAACACAATATAATACGCAAAACGCACATGTAACTCGAAGGTGAAACAAATTAGGCATATTAACAGAAATCTAATGGACTGAACGAAAAAAATAACTAAGAATGAATGATCTTCTATGTTATTGAGTTTTGTGGAAGGAAAGCTGATATGGACGACTTTTAGGGCGGAGACAGTGTGCCTGCCTGATCCTTAAGAGGGGGAAGAAAGAAATATAGAGAGTTGTTGGACTGGGTTATGCTTTTGAAGAGTTTACTATCGGCAGACCCAGCAATGTCTTCCACTGTAATAACATCCAGGGTGAAACCGTATCGGTGAGCACACTTAAAAAACCATTAATCTGTCCGTCAAGGTGTAAGCTAGAGAGGAATCCACTCCATGCAGGTATGGCATACCTTATTTTGCTAACAATTAAAACATGAAATGTACAATGCAACTCCTTAGAAGGAATTCCCTGATCACGAAGTAACTTATGATGATTAAGTGAACGCGGACGCTCGACAAAAGCATATCATTTGTCGTACAAAATCGTGCTAATGCCTCGTTGTTAATGCAGACTGGTGTAATAACAACCTGGCCAGGTCGTTGAGTTAGTGTTAATGTCATGCAGGTAGCGGGTTAAGGTAATCTAGGTTTACGTCTGGCACTGCTTTTATCTGACCTTTTATCGTCGTCTTTCAACGGCGAAGCTTCAGCGTGTATACCCGGTACGTTGCTGATTTGCAGCTGTGTACGATGTTAATAGCGACCATCACGTCAACTCGCGGCGCAGCAGCTGTACATGCAAATCATCGACTTATCGAGCGAATAAGAAAGACTCGACTTTTATGATATCACTTTTGTTACCAACGTAAATAACTAACTAACTAAGCAAGCAAGAGCATTTCTAGATCAAAGAGTCAGTAGGCGCTTAAGACTTAAAATTGCACAAAAATCTATTCGTCGACAAAGCTAATCTTTTCTTCTATAGTCTGCTGCTGACTGCCTTTCATAGAACTGGCCTCGGGCCGGACTTAGGCCTACTTGTCCTCGGTTTTTGTGTTTTTGGACATTTTTACCCGCGCGACGCTATGCTAGCGCGGGTAATAGTGATCGCAACGTGTCCGTCCGTCTGTCTGTCCGTCTGTCCGTCCGTCACGCGCCGGTATTGTGTCAAAACGAAGAAAGCTAGAGGCATGATTTCTTCACCATCTGGTAGCCCCAAGACTCTAGTTTTTCTGACGCCAAATTTCATCACCAAATTCTAAGGGGTTCCCCCCCGAACGGGAGCCTCAAACATGGGTCGGTCGGAAAAATTCAGCGATTTTCTAGCTTTAAGCGTCAATATCTCGAAAACGGTAGCAGATACGGCCAAATTTACTATAAGTGACTAATAGGAAGTCGTACATGGGCTTTCGATTGACACCAAGATCGATGACCTTAGAT
>Ga0056114_1001674_pt1 | contig 10438 bp, 7 predicted proteins | sample WorMetHERISLAND1_FD_77005 | JGI IMG/M metagenome (GOLD analysis project Ga0056114, IMG submission 77005) | Marine gutless worms symbiont microbial communities from Max Planck institute for Marine Microbiology, Germany - Olavius loisae HERON... ... | reverse complement strand
TTTGCACACAGCCTACACATATGTTCGTAAACAATGTGTTAAAATTTCATGCAATTTGGAGATGGTCACCCGGATGGCTGTGGCCCATTTCAAATGGAATGACCCTATAGGAAGTCGCATTATGAGAAATCGATTGGTACCAAAATGAATGACTCGACCTTTGTTTAGAGGTCGTATTGTTTTAAGGTCATGTCAACCATTGCGCCTCATTCGCCATTGAATATCTCGGAAACCGTTAGAAGCTTGGTTCCAAAGGACCACCAATGAGAAATGACCTATGGTGGATCAAATGGTCACGTGATCAATAACGTCACGTGACCCTGAAAGGTCAAACTCGTGACCCCAATACGCTTAGAGCGCAATATCTCGATAACAGCTGGAGATGCTACTTAGCAACAATCGCTAATTACTAGATAGTCTGCTATGAGGCAGTATGGTCGACTATCCTAGCGACAGCTTGGCTTCTTGTCCTGCAAGTAATCGCCGTTAATGAATTCGAACATGGTCACCAAATCACGAGCGTTAAGTACAGTTTTTAGAGTGTAAAATATAACGATTTTCGGCCAATAAATATATGTCCCGAAAACGGTGAAACAGATTACATATAGCTACTATTTTTAAACGTCAATAGGAGCTCGTATGTTCTCTATCGAATCACGTACTGTACGATGACTAGTAATTTATCTGAATAGAACAATGACAATACGAAGACAACGAAATAGGCTAAGACCCTGATTAAACTTAAAGGTCATTCGAGCTACTCAAAATCTGTCTGTAGTACTCCGGTACAGTGTCAAAACGACTAAACACATCGCAAAAATTCTTGCACTATACGGTAAACGCAAGTTCTCGAACTACACTGCTGTCCTAAATTCAGACAACGTATTCCAGTCCCAGCGGGGCCTTTAAATGCAGGTGCGCTATAGCATTATAGGAATCGGACGAAACCGACGTATGAAGAATTGCTGTTCTCGCCACGATCGACCGAGTGTTATAAAGTTAAAGATTACGTTCGAGCCGTGGCGCAATTCATCGCCGGCAACGAGACGACAGTGTGAACACGACATGACGTGCCCGTTAGCCATCTTCCAGCAGCAGCGTCTTTACAATGTTAGATGCAGCCAATTCATCTAGAACGATTCGGCTTTCACCAGGAGCAAATGCACTGGGTTTTTCGAATTGGACTCTTTGTTAAACGCCGTTTTTTTATCTTCTTGTAGGACGGAAATGGTCTGCTCTCAGGCGTGCAACACATGTCGACGGTGCTATCACGAATTGACCATGGCGTCTTGATTACAGAAAATGGCCGCTGGTCACTCACAAGGCAATAAACTGCATTCGTCATTGATCCGTCTTACTCTTATCAGCAATACAAGTCTCACTCTAGCGAGGTACAGAGATGCTGAGCAGATCAATAAGCCGTGCTAATCCCGCGTCGATATTATAAACAGTTGCTCAGAAAGTACAAATTAACTTTTAGGCTATTGATCTTTTCTCGGAGTATACACGGTGGCCATATAATTAACGGAACACCTAATTTTTGTGTATAACTTTCATTACAGACAGCAGAATTGTACGAAATTTCAGCTAAAGGTATATCAAGATACGATGCGTCATATGCAGCAAAAATGTCACAAATTTGAGTCACAGTACTGACTAAAACAGTGCATGACGACTGACGAGTCCAACTCCGTCACGTAGGTGTCGTGCCCAATGTAGCTAACGACGCATTTGATCATAAATTCGGAAATCGTAATAAAACCACTTTTAAAATGCTACGATTGAAAAGTTTGTCTGGCATTGCATCGTTTTTAGTCAAGGCAGCTTGTGCTCAAAGTGGTCCTCTTTTGCCTTGACACACGCAGGAAGACGAGTGCGCCACTGCCTGACTGCAGTATCGATAATGCGCTGGTCCAGTTCTTCCCACGCTGCTATTTTGATGCGCTCGCCCAACTCACCAACGTCTTCAATTCGGCTTTGATAAACAGTACCACGGCTTTGTAGGGAACTCCGACAGAAAACGATTTGCTCCATAACGTTTGGTTTCTCTTGTAAATTTTGTCACACGTTTATTTGTGATAAAATAAAACGAAGGTTTTCCTTCGTAAAAACCATATAATAAATACATAATACCAATGAAAGCAATGTCATCATGATGATTCAAGTTGCTACTTTCGCAAGCTAAAGGGAGAACAGGTTAATTTTTGGTGATTTTCATGTAGCATTATCTCAAGTATGACGAGACAGATTTTTGCTTAGAAACAGCACCAGAGTTATGGCGCTAATTATGGTCCACCATGTATATTACAAAGGAACCTTACTGTCAATGCATAACTAGTAGGCATATAGTATTCTTAATCATTTTATCGAGCTTATCGAACGTTATTCGTTATTCCCACCAACTGCTGACAGGATCAAAATCGACGGCGCAATCCGTACGTATGTGAAAACGAGTTATCTCAAAATAGAAGACATCAACAACATCAATTAAACTAACAATATCCGTATATTGCTAAACCCTTATACTTTGCGACGATTAAATTCCATATTTCGTACATAAATTTTATTTCTGTACCTTTCATTTGCATGAGTTTATACCTCACAATCAGTCTACAGTGATTGCATTTGATCGATAAAATTGCATCGGACGTAAAAGTATTCAGGTTCGATTTGTTGCACAAGGGTAAACACTGCAATGAGTAACTACTGCTTCTGCTGGTTTACTGATCGGCTTATCACAAGTTCCTATTGACAACGACAAAATATCGACGATATGGGCCTATGTGTGCACTTTAATTTAGCATTTTTGTTCAAATGGTGAAAATCGCAATATAAAGAGCACGCGAATATTAAACATTTTGCAGTAGTCAAAAGTTGGTATCTTTTCAATGCGAGTAGTGACAGAAACTGAAAAGTCAATTTAATTTGAACAAACACATCGAACTGAACTAAAGCCAAACTATTTTTTTCTGGATTCAGACACCACTTCCATTGACTACAGTCTCGGCTGAACTTTGTCTCTCTTGTAGCTCTGTGTATCGTTCAATGGCTTCTAGTATGGTATCTAAGGTCCAGTGGAAGGCAGGAATGCACATATCAGTGGTGAGTTCGCCATGCGCAGTCCTCTCCAACTCGACGATACGTGCACAAGAGCCGAGCGCTTCACACACACAACACAGACTTGAGGTGCACATTATAGACATCAGCTTCAACTAACTGATAAGATCTGCACTCACATAGTGCTAACCATGCATGATGCAACCGCCTGCAGACAGTGTTGGAATTGACCTAAAAGAATTGGGGGAGGGGTCAGATGTCAAAATGTTTGAAATTTTGCGCAGGGATTAAAATTTAAAACGGATTTTTCAGTCAAAAATGAGCATCTGTAGACATTAAGTGGGGGTTCGACCCTGCCTGCAGACTGCCCGGTTACAACACTTTCCACCCACAAATCCAAATGGTTAAAAGCAAACAGCGCCGTTGTTAGGCCCCCGCCCCGTCGGCCGTATAACCTATATTGTGTTGGTGCAGACGTTAAACCCTGCTCAATCAATGTTAGGCCCCCGCAGCACCTGCAGTTAAAGGGGCACAAACAAAAACATTATGAAATCTTCAGGAAATCAGCGATTGCAACGACATTGATAAGCATACTATACTTTATTTAATACAGCACCTGGAATCAATGATCAATACTGACCAGCTGCTCAAAGAACAGAGACAGCTTTTGATAAACCAACAACATCGCTCATCAGAGTTTCGTTCAAATACAGATGTTATTTTTAAAACAAGAAAGTCTGGTGTAGGCTATGCCCACTTCACTTGCAGTAATAAAAAGTCAGACATCTCGCGAATACTGAACTCCTGAACTAGAAGTAGTCATATGCTTGAAAACATAAAAGTGCCCTTATCTTGTGACCTACTTCGACCTTGAGCACATTCGGCATCGAGATGCATCTGGGAACCACTGTGTTAAAGTTTGGTGAGGAACGAGCCATAATCCTGGGAAGAGTAGCATCTCCGGCCAGACACACAGAGAGACATCAAATGCCTGATCACTGTAATAGCTCATTCCGTTTTCGGAATGAGCTAAAATGAAGAAATAATTTTTACCGATTCCGATTTCACGAACAAGACGTCGGATAACAAAACCGCCAGTACAACGAACTTCTAAAATACACAAAACGGGAATGTATGAGAGTAAATATCATAATTGTTTTAAAGTCAGAACATGTAATGTTAAAATATTATATAAACTATCAAAATCACAAAATGAATTTCACAGTGTTCCGCAACTGATTGTGTAATCAACCTTCCTCAGCTGAGCCGTATTGATGACATGAACTGGGCTGACTCAGTTGACAGCACAATGGGGATGGTGAAGGAGGACAGTGGTCACTATCTCCCACAGCGACCAATGTATTCTGCTATATGCCGAGATTGGATATATGATTTAATAACCATCTCATTAAGTTTTATCTCATACAATGGTCAATATATATTTGTAAGCAAATTCAGCCTCCAGTGAAGAAACAGCTAACAAATGCTCTCCATACATTGCCTATAAAACTCAAACACAACAATCGGACGACAATATCTTATCTTAGTGATTCCAAACCTTCTTCAAAGTAATTTTACATCACGATGTTGAAAAAATGACTTTTTTACAAAAAAAATACAGCTTCTAAGCAGAAAATGATGTGCATTAATTTTATGGTCTTGTAAGTAGACATACTTTTGGAAAGTATGGTACCGACTTATGCAAGACATAAGCAGTGCTGTTTGTGCAGAAACCATGTGACGTTTGTGCAAATATAATGCAGGGTGGCAGCGATAACTGCACTTTTTAACGCAACTGTTAATTAGTAATTAATTTTTTGGCAATTACAGAATTTGTTAATCACTGACAGCTCTAGTCCTGTGTATCAGTAATGCAACTTGCCAATAGTGAAATGCGGAAGATTAAATGCTGTGCAGACAACACGATGTGCTGTTCGATGTTCAACAAACGGCTTTGACTCTGGAGTAGATTCACTGGTGAAGTCTGACAAATCTTCGCCTTCGACCTTCTCAGCCACAGAGCTGTCAACCTACAAACCAAATATGTACCAAGTCAATATGTCGCCGTCTTGAAGTCTACGGGGTTGTTATGAACTATGAAGTCAGGAGTCTCTACATCATCCAGGAATACATATACCGACAGAGATGGTGGATGCATACCAGGTGTCAGAAAAAACAAGACACTTGATATTTCATCATAACTTTGGCAAATGTGAGCTGATTTTGAAATAAATTTCTTTTCGCTAGAACATTCCTCATGAAACGTGCCACCTCACATGGAATGTGTTGCTACACTACCTTGTGAAAGTTAAAGATTCAAAATGCTAATTTCATTTGTATAACATACACAACAGTTGCCATAGTCCTGTTTCTATAATACTCTGTTACTGATCACAGATATATTCCAGCACTTCACTTAGTAATCCATAAAGTGTCTGAAGGCTTTTTTGACTTTGACTAAGAAAGGGCTCAGAGAACATGAAAATTCGTTGACCAGAGGGTCCACAGAGTTTTGGAATTAAACTATTAATATTGCTGGAATGATAGTTATACTGGACCGATGCCATTTTGTAAGCCAAACCACAGTATCAAAAAGGCAAACATTCTGCCTTAGGAAACTACAAGAAAACCTAGCTAACACTAAGGTAAGCGCGCGACAGCAGTACATGTATGAAGCTTCTACAAACCTACCATAAATCAACACATGGAACATAATCTTGAAAAGTAGATTCAGTGGGTTACAACGCTGTCCATGACAATACAATTCATTCGTTTAGCAGTCGTTGCCTCCCAACAACAGCGGCAGTCCCACCGCCGTCAGGCCTAGCGACCCTGCCCTCTGTGGGAGCTATCCCCTAGTCACCCCATATTATTGTAGACTAGGGGACTTGTTGTGCTTATTTTGTGTATATCCTTTTTGTATCTATTATTGTATGTCTATATGTGTGATTTAGTTGTTTTCGTTCTTTGCTTTTCCTTTGTAGCATCTCCTTCAGTACTTTGATACTGTTGGTTGGGTCTTTTGACTTGTAAAACCGTCTCCCATATAACCTATACTGTGTTGGCAGGGACGTAAAACACTGCACAACCACAACCAGCCTCCCAAATCTGTGAAATCCCGCGGAATTCAGAGAGAATTCAACCCTGTTCGAGGTCATCCAAGGTCATCAATCTTGGTGTCAGTCAAAAGCACATATACGACTTCCTAATCCTATTAGTAATTAACAGTAATTTTAGTCGTATCTCATACCATTTCGAGATATTGACGTTTAAAGCAAGAAAATGGTTTGTTTTTCCCACCCCTCCCTTGTTTCATGCCCTCGTTCGGGGGAACCCCTTAGAATTTTTGGATGAAACTAACCCCACAAAAACTAGATGTACGGCTACCATATGGTGAAAATTGCATAATCCTACCTTCAACCATTTTCGACAGATCCACCAGTGACGGACAGATGGGCGATAGCATATAGCGCGTTAAGCATATATGCTATATGCTGCCATGTGCTAAAAAGCAAAATTCCTATCACAACTGACTCGCACAAAAAAAAATTCTCCTTCAGTACTTTGATACTGTTGGTTGGGTCTTTTGACCTGCAAAAACCGTCTCCCATATAACCTACACTGTGTTGGAGGGGACGTAAAACACTGCTCAATCAATCAATCAATGTATGCTAAAAATAGCACCACAGCATTCATGATCAGAAGACTAAAGAAAGAAAGCATTACTGATGTTGGAGGCATCTCTTGTATTTTGCCGACAAAAGACTTCAAAGCATGTTCCATAGCTCTGCGAGTTACGTGTTCTGTCAACGTGCAAAAATGCAAGCAAGTAACACATCACGTCTTATTGTTGCCTCACCAAACTACGCAATGCTGTATTCCAAACTAAAGCACAAAAAGCAATAGACTAATGCTACAAATACTACATATTTCCAAACAAATTTAGAAATTCATTAAAAAACAACCTTTTTATATTACTGTCGACGTTTCGGCCTCAACTGAAGCCTTCGTCGGATCGGTCTGTCTAATTTCTGTTAGCCGCTCCGTTCCGATGAAGGCTTCAGTCGAGGCTGAAATGTCAACAATAATATAAAAAGGTTGTTTTTTAATGAACTTCTAAATTAGTTTATTGTATACATTTCCAATTCCAATTTCCAAACAAAGAACGGTTTGTAGAGCCCGTAGGTGGAGTCCACTGATGGGCCCACAAGTCATCGCCAAAATGACACCTACTAGGGACTAGATTATATGCAGCGGGCTTGTTCAGCCCATAAAGTGGACTAGTGGAGAATGTCAATCTCTGTCATCCCCACGTGCTTATATTCGTAGAATAACATGGAAGACTCCTCACTGTGTGACACCCTCATACCACAGTGAAATACAAAGCCCTGGGATGTATTATGAGTGCACTGCATGTGCTGACCCTGACACTGCAGTATGCCGAGGACCTCAGACGCTGCTAGTGTCTAGGTAGCAAGGCGTGGTGAGTAAGTGACGTGTGGCTACTGAATGTTGATGTCGCTGTGAGTCAAACGACTCCAGCTGTCATCAACATGATCAGTGTGTGTAGGGTAAACTGAAGTATGTTCCACTGAGAGCTAACCCAATGTCGGGTGGCCTCCAGTCACCACAGTATTTCCTAAGTTAAATTATCAATAGACTGGATTAATAAAGCTGTTTTCATTTACTTTTTATGCATTGAGTGGTGGACTTTATTGTATAATTTTGTGTTGTGTAGTTTAGCAGTTTTCTTTATTCTGCTAGTGAAACAACAAACTTGACTTGACTTGACGATACGGGGGTGCCGGAGCCTATCAGCTGAATTTAGGAGCCCCGCAGAACGCATTGCAACAAAAGGTTTATTTACAGCCACCACAGTGCTAGCACCCATCTGTTATCATGCACCCAGCAAACGTTAAAGGTCTCTGAATTTATCAATAGCCACCTGTCACAGACTAAAGAAGACACTTGTCAAACCCTCTATGGGCAACTGGAGGGAAGGAGTGCCCACTTCCTTAATTGTTAGATGATGTCAATGCCAGCACCCATATGTATATTGTTAATTTACGTCATTCAACAGGACTAGAAGGCTTTAAAGATGACCATGACAATGAGTAACCCAGTGGGCTACAATGCAGTTAAAATGTCAAAGTATCAGTTTGTTAATGCTACCTACTTTCCTGAGCAATAATATCATTTATTCGACAAACATACATGTAATGATATGAAGTGATGGCAGACTAGCAATATGCAGTATCCTGTGATGCATGGACTGGTTTGATGTGAAGTGATAACTCGTGGCACATCTGTAGAACGGCATTGAGCATGACCACAGAAGTTCAACCTGAACTCTCCGCGAGTATATCACATCATGACAGACCAATTATTAATGTGTAACGGGGCATTGGTGAGGAATGGGTCATCTTCCTCAGAGCAGTGTCTAAAGACTGACAGACAGATAGACAGAACTATATCGGACGCCTTATCGTCGTAATAGCTAATAGCTCATTCAGTTTAGGAATGAGCTAATAACGTGCAGGACATTTTACCGTAAGGTAACTTCTGTGTTGTAACTCCATCTGAATTGCCAGCACCCAGCTCTGCTTGACAAATGTATTTCTATTAAACACATATCCACCAAAAAATTAAATAAATGTGTTTAATTATAATTAAAATAGTTAATTAAATACAACACATATGGCCAACATTAACACAATGCTTGAATGTATCCACTTAGGCACGGTACGCTTGGTCACTTTACTTTTTGGCTGAGACCGTGGCTGAGCCTTTTGGCTGAGACCAAACACAAATCTGAGCACTCAACTTTGGTCTTAGTCCAGACCCAAGATTAGCTCAGCCGAACTGTTACTAAAAATAGTGCAGATGCAATACCTACGCTGTTCGCGAATGGCATCATAAATAAAAGGTCAAATTCGGACAAACAATGGCGTACCTTTGGCCATTAGATGAACGTTGTCCTAATTAAAGACACGCTAACATGCTGACACAAATTTTCTATTTACTTTTTCAATATTAAATGGTGTTCTAAAGAATTAAAATCACGCACAATACAGCAGCGCCCGTTAATCTTCACTCGGCATCGGCGTTCGAATGTTTACGTTAGCAGTGTTCGGTCTAATCCAAAAAGTGAAGTGGTTTTCAGCTCAGCCGAAGTTAAGCTCTAGAGGATTAAGCTATCTCTGCCGTGTTAAACCAAGTGGAAAGTTCAGATTAAGTTTGGTCTCAGCCACGGCTCAGTCCAAACTTTGGTCTGAGCCAAAAGGCTCAGCCAAGACTGAGCCAAAAGTTCGGACTGAGCCATGGCTGAGACCAAACGAAGAAATTGACTTTATTTTTTGGCTCATCTTCGGCTTAACGTGGTTTTAGGCTCAGCCACGGTCTCAGCCAAAAAGTAAAGTGACCCACTGTGTTCAGAATAAAAGCATGAACTTACATTTTCTTGTACAGTTCCCAGAATAATGTGCAGGTTTATAAAAAAATACAAATGTTTAATATGACTATGCCACCAGCTGCAACAAATAATATTTAGTTGTTAATATTGGCAGAATCTACGACGTTAACGCCAAGGCATTTGTTGCAATTTTTTGTATATCTGCATATTATTCTAGGACCTATATAAAAAAGTCAGCAAGTAAGTACAGTGTAGGTTCTGAAATCACTAAATCTAATCAGTTGAACTCTGCCAGATACACAGTAGAGGCACGGTATTAGAAACCCACATACATATCCCACTGATGTCATTAGGTATTCCTATTCTCGAACAGACGTGATGCAGAGCTCCCTGTGGTGAACCATATACTACGCTCATCACATCTGCTGGGAATGATGACATGATGTTACTGATAAATTTAACTGCACTCAAAATGCTCGGTTTTTGGTTTCTAACATAACTCTAAGTTGAAAGCATAACAATAACTCGTTTCAATGAACAAAGTTTTTTGATGTCATTCCTCTTCACAGCTTCCTAAAGTAAGTAAGTAAGTAAGTAAAACGAAATTTACATAGCGCATTACCAAAAAATCTCTAATGCGCTGGACATGCGATACATCTAATATAACGTGAAGAAGTGAGTCTTCAAATGCCACCTGAAAATGTCTGAAATTCTATACATAATCAAATGGACAGAGAGAAAGACTGGGACTAGCAAGCACCTGATCCCACCAAGCAAAACAATTCACAGACTGCTGACAATAAACGGCTACAATAAGCAGTTACTAATAAACATGCATTTGATCAGAAATTGATTGATTGAGCATGGTTTTACGTCTGCGCCAACACAATATAGGTTATACGGCCGACGGTTTTTACAGGTCTGATGACCCAACCAACAGTGTCAAAGCACTGAAGGAGGGTGGTTAGT
>Ga0056114_1001673_pt1 | contig 10439 bp, 6 predicted proteins | sample WorMetHERISLAND1_FD_77005 | JGI IMG/M metagenome (GOLD analysis project Ga0056114, IMG submission 77005) | Marine gutless worms symbiont microbial communities from Max Planck institute for Marine Microbiology, Germany - Olavius loisae HERON... ... | reverse complement strand
CGCCTGGGGTGAACTGTCCGCTGTGGCCGGCCGCCACTCCTTCTTCCGAGCTGTAGGAAGTTGGAGTTTAGACTGTCAGCGTTGATGGACTCGGATCTGGCATGGGTAAATTGTAAGAACGGTAGACAAAGCTGATGCTATGCTGATGCTTTCCAGCGCTCTATAATATCGGGAGCCATTTACCATTTAGCATTTTATTTATTGTTAAACCGGCAGCCAGTAACATGTGTTGTCTTAAGTAGCTGATATATATTTTAATTTGATGTCACAAGACGTTGTGTTGTCGGCCACTTGGTCCATCTTGGTGATATCCTTGGTGGTTGGTATTCCTAGTTTCCTGTTTATGACATTCACATGGGTCTGTCGTGGCAAGAGTCTGTCTGTAGACGTGAGCTTTGGGCCTGTCCAGATGTGGTTAACTAGAGACCATGAAATAGCTCACAACCTGCTGAAGATTGATGACAATAATGCCAAATTTCTTAAGCACCATAACATGAAACAGTCGTGCGTTATTAAAGGCAAGTCGTGCAACATTAAAAAGAAAAATATAACTGCAACATTAAATTTGTACATTAGGAGTAAAACAGGGAGCAGCTAAATGCTTATTAATAGCCTAGTGCAATATTTATTCCCTTCCAGAATGGAAGGGGAGGGAGAAAAGGGAGGGTGATGTCCGGTTTTTCCCTGACCCCTGGCAAATGTGAGCACAACCCATGCACTTGTCAGATGATACTCAGATTCTGTCGTGTATTGTCTAGAGAACGAATTTTTATTGTGGGCCCGTTCGATAACTATGGAGCAGATCTATCCAGGTAACGAGGCGTGGCGTGAGGAGCGGTGTTAGATTCTCGCAATCTGCCCCGGAGTAAACGAACGCAACCGATCGATAACGGAACAAAACACAAGTTAGTTGTAACGTATAGGGAGTTAAATGAAAGTAAAATGAATAAAAAGCAATGACAGTTTCATCCTATAATTCACATATTTATTGCATCTTGCTACGCAAATATACACAGCTCCGGACTCATCAAAAATAAAACGTCTGACAACCTCCATTATGCTGCATATAAACAAAGTCATTCCCGCGTAGATCCAAATGCTCGCAGTCTCGACTCCGAGCGTTTAGAGCGTGCTCCAATCGATCGGAGTGCTCGGATGTCTCCGTTTACGAACGCGCCCTGTGATTCCATAAACTGAGCACAAAAGAAGCAACTTGAACAATACGTAGACAATACGTAGACAATACGTAGACAATACGTAGACAATACGTAGACAATACGTAGACAATACGTAGACAATACGTAGACAATACGTAGTTCCATCGAGTTGTAATTAGATCAGAAGCATTTCCCATGCAGCAGTTTATATTTAAGTGTCATGCGAAATTATTTGCTTTTTTCCTGGGATGCTTTGTAAAATTATGTTATTGAACTATTTCATGTGACAAAAAATGTTCTGTGTGTGAATAAGTTGCTGTTTGATGGGATTCCACTCAACAAGTTGTCGACGTCGATGACAATGAATGGCGCTGTTCTTCCAATATTAGCCATGTACATCGTCGCCGCAGAGGAGCAGGTTATTATGCTGTCATATTTGTGCCCGTGTGGGCTCGGCAGCATTTGTAGAATAAGCCCACCTTATTCTTAATTCGTCTTCTGTCCTGTATTTTGCAGTGTGAACCAATGTGAATGGCACTGTATTAGCCTAATTCTGCTGATGTGCCGTTAAGAATCTGCTCACTCACGCTACCATGTTTGTGTGCTGTGTAGTGATAACATTTGCCCGAGAGAAGTGGTTAATTGTAAATACTGTTTCCGTGAAACTGACCAAAACAAAACGACACTGTGCATGCGGATATAGAAACATGCAATGCTAGAGCAGTTGGTGCCTGCGGTTGTAGTTATCCAGCCACTGAGAGTGAATTTCATGCATTCAGCTTTAGCTAAAGCGGCGACACACGCAACAGAAACTGGTACCAAAAACTGGTAACAGAAACTGTTACCAGAAACTTGCACTAAAAATTTGATGCAAGTTCACCACAGTTTCTTGCAGCAGAAAAATGGTGGATAACATACATAAATGATCTTTTCTCAATGAAGTCTATCAATTTACTAATTTCATCATTGTTCCGCTCCATCATAGATCACTAAGTAAATAAATCACGAAATTTTACGAAAAACAACTGATAACTAATGACAACAAAAACAATAACAACAGGCCACCAATCACGTTGCACGGTTTGTGTCACGTGCCCGACAGTTTCTGTGATGGAATAGAGAAACTGATTCCACAGAAATCTGGTACCAGATTGACCGACACACGTGCAAGTTTCTGGTACCAGTTTCTGTGACGTGTGCCACCGGCTTTAGTAAGTATGCAAGTGAAGTTGTGGATTTATATAGCACAGCGTGCTGAATGGCTCTAATGCACTGAATGTGCTGGTATCATGAGAACAGAATTGTGTTTTTGGTGATTCTGAACAGAAGGTAGTGTCAGACTAGCAGTGTCTTTGAGTGAATCTGACAGACTGTTCCACGCGGCAGCAGCAGCACAAACGAATGAGCGTCCTCCATACATTGTCAGCTGAAACTCAGGCATATCTAGCTGCACCAGAGCACTGGTCAGAGCAGAGATGTCTCGTGGTCCTGGTACTATAGTGATCTGCTAGCAGAGCTTGGACAAATATCATATAGTGCCAAGCTGTGTAGACACTTGTACAGTGGATATGTTATGTGATGATACCGACCTGCCAAGAAAAAGGTCCTCAAGACCGAAATAAAATTTGTGGTTAGTGTAATTGTGTTCGCTAGGTGACGGACCTGTTGCTGTAATTTAATGTTGTTAGTATTTCTTTCTGCAGATTATTTCTTCTACTGAAAATATTTTCTTGTTCTGTTTCATTTAAATTCACTGATGGTGTATAAATATTTCTTTGCAGATTATGAATAGCAGAATTTGACACGAAAGCTGTAGTGTGTTAACGAGTACGTGTATTATCTATATGTTTATGTGGCATTGCCAGGGTGCAACGCAAGAGGAGCTGGCTGGGACCATACAGAACGACATTCTCAAAGAATTCATGGTCCGCAATACCTACATATTCCCACCAGAACCATCGATGCAAATTATCGCCGACATCTTCAGCTACATGTCCAAGGTGTTTGTCAGTGCGATAAATTTAATCAAATTCATCAATGCTGTCAAACTGCATTCTGTTCTAAACAGGCTTGTAGCCAGGGTTGGTTTCCAGATGATTTGCAAGATTCACTGGACATTACAGAGCATTAATGTATAGGGGTGTTTAACATTATCGCACATAAATCTGCGTATAATGTCTGCATTTACTTGTAAAACCTTAAATTTACTTTTACTGATATTTCGTTTGACAACTTGTTATCGTTTTGCAGCTGTTTACTGTTTGTAAGCCCAAATTATAGTTACATTTTTAATAATTTTAGCAGTGACTGCATGCTCTTGTTTAGTTGTTCAGCTAAGTCAAACATTGGCTGGAATTTTAGATTTGTAGGAATTCCTGTTGTGGGATTGGCTGTGGATTACAGGTGGGACACCTTAAGCAATGGAGTTGTTCGTCTGGCGTCTGTCGTCTGTGTGTCCCATGCCCATATCTCTAAAACTAAGTCAGATAGAGCCATAGTCACTATTGAAGATGAACAGGAAATGGTGGTGTGCAATTCGGAATTTGTTGGGCGTACTGCGGCGGCAGCCCCACCGCCGTTCAGGCCTAGCGACCCTGCTCTCTGTGGGAGCCGTCCCCTAGTCACCCCATATTAGTGTAGACTAGTGGACTTGCTGTGCTTATTTTGTATATATCGTTTTGTGTGTGCATTATTGTCTATGTATATCTGTATTTAGTTGTTTTCGTTGTTTTTCTTTCTCTTTTGTAGCATCTCCTTCAGTACTTTGATACTGTTGGTTGGGTTTTTTGACCTGTAAAAACCGTCTCCCGTATAACTTATACTGTGTTGGTGGGGACGTAAAACACTGCTCACTCAATCACTCATTCGGAATTTGTCACCAAAACTTCTGCCGGAAGTAGAAACAGCAGAAACAGCACAAACGTTCTCGAGCGTCGAAACTTCTACGCTTTTGTAGGAAATCTGGTCTGCCAGATATAAAAACTAATTCCTTTTTCAATTGTTCATCATCAAATGGGCACTGCCAGTGGCGGGCCACCTATTGTTACACTCTCCACGGGGCATTACCTGATATCAGATATAAGTGTATTGAAGTGCAGTTGCTAATGTTTTTGTGACTGACAGAATATGCCGAAGTTCAACTCTATCTCTATCTCTGGCTATCACATGCAGGAGGCAGGTGCTGACGCCGTGCTAGAGACAGCGTTCACGCTGGCTGACGGACTGGAATACTGTCGTACAGGTATCGTATACACTCGTGTATAAGTCGTGATATTTACGACGAAATCTTGCCGGAAAAGTCAGGGGTGCAACTCATAACCGGGTCATTAAATAAATCCAGCGTCCAAAATATGCAACTTTTGATCCGACGTACCATATCGCTGGGCCATGTTGATGACATGGTGATTGTGGCTGATGCTGGTTGCAGGTATTAAAGCTGGTCTGAAGATTGATGACTTTGCTCCGCGACTATCGTTCTTTTGGGGAATTGGAATGAACTTCTACATGGCAAGTTTCTTCTTGACTCAGTTCACTTATAGTTCTCACTCACTCAAGTCACTGCACTACACCGTGTCTCAAAAACTTATAATTGCAGCGTTAGGTGACAATTCGCAACATCTGCAATTAGCACGGTAGTGCATTGACATAAATTAGGTGAGGTGGAAAATGAGTGCACCGCATATAATTTTAGACAATTTGCCATCTTTGTGCCAAAAATTAACCGATTTGGTGGAAGTTTGACGTAGTTATAACAAAAATAATTTTGCTTTTTTTGAGACACGGTGTACATTACAACAGAGTTTATCGTCAGACTGAGTTCTTTGTGACATGAATCTTTGCCGTGCATCACAGCTTCTATCACCGTTGACCTTTTGCAAAATTCTGTGGAGACTGTCTTTAGCATGCTCGTCCTAGGCTGGTGCCAAAGCTCTGCGATTGATGGATTGATTGACTGTGTGACGTGTCGGTGCAGTAATGTGACGTGTCGGTACATATCATACCATGCAGTGACATGACATGCTGGTTGCAGGAGATCGCCAAGATGAGGGCCGCACGACGTCTCTGGTCACACTTGCTGAAGCAGAATTTTGATCCACAGAGAGAAGACTCTCTGAGACTACGGTGCCACTGTCAGACGTCCGGCTGGTCACTAACTGAGCAGGTCTCACGGATGATATCTTTTGCTTATTACACATTGCTGATCAATTGCTTACTCGCTATCATTGACAGGGTGTCTACAACTCCTGGAACTCCTGGAAATCTCCTCAAATTTGTATAGTCCTCCTGGATATTTTTGTGTAAAATGTCGATGATCGACTTAATTGGTTTCCAGTCATGATAAAACTGGGTACCGGATCGCTTATTTAAGAAACTGGTCGCTCTTTTTTTATCTTTGCCATGGCCCCATGTTGTGCATATCATGTTTTTGTTCGATATTTAGGCAAACTAGTAGATTTGGTACGTTGAATAGCAGACCGAAGCAATGCAAACATGTCCTGGATTTTTCTTGAAATCCCTCCTGGAAATCTCCTGGAAATTTGTTTAGTTAAATTTGTAGACACCCTGATTGTCAACAGTCTGCACCCTGTTCTGGTAATATTACCAATATAATATTGCCAACATTGTGGCATTTCTCAGTTTTGTAATTATTTTTATTTATTATGGACTCATACACAGAGTACAAACACAGAAAAGTACAGAAAAATATGCAAAGAAAAGAAACTTATTATAGTTAGTAGCAAGCCAAATAGCGAAAGATATAAGAAATTGGTTGCTTACACAATAGAAACATACTTATGACAACAAACTAAATTACGTAAACTTAACAAGTCTCACGAAAACTGAGCTACAGAGAAACAACCATCGTCCTGACACATCAGTCAGTGCTGGTGAACCACATCGTTAACATTAACATGGTCATCAAAAAATTACTGCTCACTAAACTGAAACGTCGAGAACAGAAGTGAAAATTGCTACCAAGCGTTGACTTGAAACGTGCAAACAGAACCGCATGTCTAGCAACAAACTTTATAACATTTGATTTATGAAATCAACACACGTGAATTAACTTCAAAGTGTCTCGTCATAACTCATCTCAAATTGGCAAATCATTGCTCAGCAAGCAAAGCAAATCAAATGCGTAGTGTTAGTTAAGTTCCAAATATGTCTCTGCCCTTATTCACCCAGCTCTGCAAAATTTAATTTTTCTGCTATTTAAGTACCACAATTCACAACCAAAGATACTACTGCAATATGACTTAAACAACAGCTTATATCTGACATCGACACTAAGTCTTGGGTTAATAACAACACATTATTAACCTGTACAATAAAAGTACACTGTGTTCAGAAAAAACACCTACTTATAGTTTCTTTCATATCATCATGAATGATGTGTAGATTTAAACAAAAATTGCAGTGAATATACCTAAGGAACGGTAGATTCTGGCAGTATAGAGATTGGATATTGATTGTGGCCGATGACATAATTACAATGTCACATTTGTCTGGCTAAAGTTGGAGCAAGTTTACAGCAAGCGATAAGCCCAGAGTCTAGGATATCTTTTTTGCGAGTACTTGATGGTGCCTAGACACAGTCGTATTATGTATTATTAGGTGGACTCTAAGACAATGAATAAACACAAACAACTTTTTGTTCATAAACCAGATTAAGTTTGATCACCACTGATGCAAGATAATGTTACTGCAACTGAATGTCATGGGTGACTCATGCAAATCCACTCTTGTGTTAAAGAGAAAGCGGATATTTTGTGCACAAGTTATAACATTTCAATTCATCAGTGACACGGTAATATTCTTGTTGATGTTATGTTAAATAGCTGATTATTATTAATTATCAGTCGTTGAATTATGATGTGAAATAAGGCTGTGTTCTGTCTGGAGGTCCTTATTTACAAACGTTTACAAATATAACGTCATAATTATGTCATCAGCTGCAACGAATATTTGATTTCTGCATCATCAGAATTTACCGTTGTTTGGGTATATTTACTGCAGTTCTTGTTATATTCATGGATATATGAAAGAAACTGTGAGTGGGTGTTTTTTTTTGTACAACGTCTATGAAATATATCATAACAGTCGTTTGACTCGGAATTTAAAATATGTCCAGACGAAATAACTATGTTATTCCGATTGCCACCCACATGAAACTGACACAAATCCGGATGATCTGATAGTATTTGAGTCTGCTCTGCATTCTGCCATCGGCATTTCAGTAAACGAATATTGTAACAAGTAAAGTGACTATTGTATGTTGTTCAGGATCCATACAATAACATCATCCGGACGACCATTGAAGCAATGGCGGCTGTGTTTGGTGGGACACAGTCACTACATACAAACTCGTTTGATGAAGCGCTAGGTCTACCAACCAAGTTCAGTGCTCGCGTTGCACGCAACACCCAGATCATCCTACAGGAGGAATCTGGCATTCCAAAGGTGAGGAAAAGGTGACATAATCTGGCATTCCAAAGGTGAGGAAAAGGTGACATAAGCTTATTGCTGTAGTCATACTTCCACACAAGGTCACAGTGTTCTAGATCTATAGTTGCTGTGATGCAGTGCAGCTATGGTCTAGTCTATGATTGTGGTTGCTAGTATGCAAATCTGGTTTTGCAGGTTTAAGGAAAATTCACCACCACTGTCAAGGACATGTTTTGCCATTGTTCTGTCGTTGATCGGCAGGTGAGATGTGGTCGATGATTAAATCGGGACATGTTCTTCTTGAAAACAGGAACTGTATTGTCCTGTTGTCTCTTGGTGCCACCAGTGACTAATAAATAACAATAGGAATTGAACGCAGGTGAGACACAGGTGAACTTCACCACTGATCAGAGTCTGTAGAAGACAGATCAAGTTAAAGATTAGAAGTCAATAGTTTTGTCAATAGTTGTTGCTGTATTACTGTGTGATAGGTTGCTGATCCATGGGGTGGTTCATACATGATGGAATGTTTAACAAGTGACATCTATGATGCTGCTCTGAAAGTTATCAGTGAGGTACAGTCACATCCTCTTCACATTAATAACTGTGTGATATCTGCATTAGTTGGTGATATACTAACTGTGATTGCCATACAATCGACCTATATCGGCCCTGATATGTTCACTTGCTGCAGGGCCAATATACCATAGCAACAGGCCTGATACGGCATAACGACGGGCTGATATATAGCTATGTGAAAGATGATTGACACGCAGCATGGCTTGGAATTTCTGTATGTGTTGCACATCTCTGATTGGTTGTAGCAACTATAGGGCCACTGAGTGCCGCTGGCACTCAGTGGCGGCACTCAGTGGCGGCACTCAGTGGCCCTATAGTTCTGCCCGCAGTAGAAAGCATAAGCAACTTTCACTTATGCATTCTAGTGATTGAGAAAGCAGGCGATATTTGTTTTGTCAAAAGTGAACTAAAGATGGTAAGTTAAATCCATATCAGACTTTTAATAAGAGAAATTTAGTCTGTCCAGTTTGATATTTTGTAATGGCTGTAAATATGGCTTGACATTGAAATCATAGCTGAACAGTGTCTGCCAATCTGCCTAGCTGCTGGCAGACAAATAACGGAGAGTTTTCGTCATGGTATCACACACCTTTTAGAGGGTTGCTAACATGTCACTGCAAATGATATGCACCACTGTAATTAGATAATCAAAGCTGCAGTAATTAGAAGAGGGCAGAGGGAGATAGTTGACCTCTGGATACAGCAGGTTCGGAAATACAAAGTGACATCATCAAGAAAGATTTTTTACTGACTGTTAATATTTGCTATAATAATACTAATACCAGTGTCTATGTTTATGCTGCTGTTGTTGGCAAAATGCTAGATCGTGAGTGGATAATACTCGTTCATTGGTCATTAGTGGACTGAATATGGCGTTTGTTGATGTAGTTTGTAAAGAGATCACCATGACGACATAATTCCACACCTGACCCTAATTCACCACTGACATCGGCCTTAGAGAAGCTATTATGTCTTATTTGTGTGTTCTGTGTGTTTATTTGCAGGTAGAAGCTATGGGTGGCATGGCCAAAGCAGTGGCTGCTGGGATGCCGAAACTCAGAATTGAAGAATGTGCGGCTCGCAGACAAGCCAGAATTGACAGTGGCAACGGTTAGTTCCATTGCTAGCTGTCAGCTGGTGATGAAAGTGGTATTAACTTTTGTGACACTGATAATACTAGCTTACCTGTGATGATTCACCTGTTCACCTGTGACGATGCTTGTTCACCTGTGATGTTCATCTTTGATGACACTGGCTCACCTGTGATGATTCACCTGTTCACCTGTGACGATGCTTGTTCACCTGTGATGTTTACCTTTGATGACACTGGCTCACCTCTGATGATTCACTTGTTCACCTGTGACGAACGACGATGCTTGTTCACCTGTGATGTTCACCTTTGATGACACTGGCTCACCTGTGATGATTCACCTGTTCACCTGTGACGACGCTTGTTCACCTGTGATGTTCACCTTTGATGACACTAGCTCACCTGTGATGATTCACCTGTTCACCTGTGACGATGCTTGTTCACCTGTGATGTTCACCTTTGATGACACTGGCTCACCTCTGATGATTCACCTGTTCACCTGTGACGATGCTTGATCACCTGTGATGTTCATCTTTGATGACACTGGCTCACCTCTGATGATTCACCTGTTCACCTGTGACGATGCTTGTTCACCTGTGATGTTTACCTTTGATGACACTGGCTCACCTGTGATGATTCACCTGTTCACCTGTGACGACGCTTGTTCACCTGTGATGTTCACCTTTGATGACACTGGCTCACTTGTGATGATTCATCTGTTCACCTGTGACGAACGACGATGCTTGTTCACCTGTGATGTTCACCTTTGATGACACTAGCTCACCTGTGATGATTCACTTGTTCACCTGTGATGATGCTTGTTCACCTGTGATGTTCACCTTTGATGACACTGGCTCACCTGTGATGATTCACCTGTTCACCTGTGACAATGCTTGTTCACCTGTGATGTTCATCTTTGATGACACTAGCTCGCCTGTGATGATTGACTTGTTCACCTGTGACGATGCTTGTTCACCTGTGATGTTCACCTTTGATGACACTAGCTCACCTGTGATGATTGACTTGTTCACCTGTGACGATGCTTGTTCACCTGTGATGTTCACCTTTGATGACACTAGCTCACCTGTGATGATTGACTTGTTCACCTGTGACGACGCTTGTTCACCTGTGATGTTCACCTTTGATGACACTAGCTCACCTGTGAT
>Ga0056114_1001672_pt1 | contig 10440 bp, 9 predicted proteins | sample WorMetHERISLAND1_FD_77005 | JGI IMG/M metagenome (GOLD analysis project Ga0056114, IMG submission 77005) | Marine gutless worms symbiont microbial communities from Max Planck institute for Marine Microbiology, Germany - Olavius loisae HERON... ... | reverse complement strand
TGCTCACTTAACTTGCCACTTACGTAAGTAAAGTAGAGAATTGGTTGTTGCAACGCAATCTGACTAAGTGGAGATTTAAGTGGTTCTTAAATTTAATGCTCACTTAGTTAAGTGCCGACTTAATATGGTATGTGCAATCCGCCCTAGATGTTTTTGTTTCACTGAGACTCGACGCATTGAGACTCTTTTCCTTTTGAGAGCGCCATGTACAAGGACACTCACTCACTCACTCACGACTAGTCACTGTACTCAGCCAGCAAGGACAGCCAGGCTGAGTTGGGCCACACAGTACAAACAATGTTACCAATCAGGCTTGACTTGAGACTAACTTCACTGATGTATGCCAGTAAAACGGCCAAACTGAACACAAACTCCTCAAATACTGGCAGTGCTTGCTCAAGAATGATGGTCACACACATAACATGAGATATTACTAAACATGTTTCTTCCAATAATTGTAAATACACTGTCTCTCTATTGTTGTGGAAATGAAGTCCGTTTGTGTACACAGTGACAAAGACTCTACACAGACCTCACGTCACTCAGTTGACTGTTCAGACTCGTCACTGCCAATGACAACATCTGTGCTGCTTCTAACACGGAGTCATGCTGGCCTCGGACACAACCCTTCATCAGCTCACCTTCATCACAGAAACACAGCAGTCAGAATAGTTAAAATAAACATAAATTACAGAGACAATAAGTGTCCAATGTCGTCGTGCTACACAGTAGACTAGAAGTCTCCATAGCAGTGCAGAACCAACAGATACGATGTAGCAGATGCTGACAGTATGTTATACACTGGCAGTGGGCAGGAACTAGAGGTGAGGCAGTTTACACTTATTCATAATTTATATTTGTATTGTAATGTTTAGTCAAAAAGCTCCAAAGCACAGTACCAGTGTGAGTCAAAGTGCTACACTTACAGACTGTCTTTGTTACAAATGCTTCACAGTCGGCCACGGGCGAATGCACACTGGACGAGCCAATGCCAGTCTGGCTACGTAGATATTCTGCCAGCTGATTGGCTACTTGAAGATGAAGTCTGAGTAGACTTGTGTCCTGCCCCAGCAGTGATATAAACACTATGCATGCCGACATAATATCGACAGACTGAAAGTTCTCTATGGCCAAACGCTGGGCTGCACGACACGCCTTCACAATTCTACAAACAACAATTTCAGACATAACAAACATCTATGTATGCAGTGAATTAGTACATAATATCTGTCCTGTTGCAGTAACTTCACAGACTGGTCTTGTTTTACAGCTAAAAATCCAGATTTCCATGGGCAAAATTGCAATAAAGAGGACAAGTCATAATGCTACAAGATGAAGTGAAAGGTGCTATTGAAACTGTCCATGGCAGTTTGGCACTGCACAAGTCACTTATTTTCTTACTTACTTGATTCTCTGAGCTAAAAATTGACACTGACGTCATACGGGCCACAGGTGGTGCTGCAGTCTGTAGCATATCAAACCGTGAGAAGTCGGCTATTTGTTGACAAGGATTTTCAGTGCACATCAGTATTGCTACAAAGTTTGCTGCTGTAATGGCCATTATTACTAGAATTTGTTTTACAGCAAAAAAATCCAGAGTTGCAAGGGCAAAATTGCAAAAGAGCATAAGTCATAATGCTTCAGTTTGCATATACATGTAAAACAGTTTGATGGCAGCTATGGAGCAAAGAACAATAGGAGTGTCGTCTTGTAAAGAAGTGTCGAGCAGAATATTGTGTGACACTGTGTGTTGAACACAGTGACAGCAGTAAGTTGGCAAAGTGGGCAGAAGACATAAATTGTGACTTCTTTTTGAGAACAAACGCAGTAAGTTGAGCAGCTGCAGAAAAATAACATCAAATACAACAAGAAACTGTCCAGCTATTCATCAATGACACAAATGTGACTTTACACGAAGAGTTATTCTAAACAAACTCTATTACTGAGTGTCCACACAAGTGCTAAACATGCTATAACACTTCTGTACTTCACCACCAACTGACACTGAACACCCTGGATCATCTGAGGCCGACCACAGAACTAAATTGAGTGTAGACCTAAACTGATTAGCTGACACTAAGAAACTGCATAAGGTTAGGCTCTGGAATCAATAATGCACATTCATGGCATGCTCCTCATGGTTCAATTCACTAGCAACAGCTCATCAACATTAAAACATAAAGTGGGGTCACGGGGTACAATCATTGAGTTGGGTATGATTAATCACTGAGGCTTCTGCCGCTGGTACTGATGTGTTATTGCTTAATTTGCAGTGTAGCCTACAGTGAAGTTTTGGAACCAAATTTTTCCATTTCCAACAGTCAGGACACTTAATATTCAATAACTTATAGCCAGGAGCAATATCCACTGGTATGCCACAATTCACCAAAATCCATCCAATACTTTTCAGTTATCCTGCACAGTGCACACTCCATACAAAGGTTGTACATTTCAACCATGAATTAACCCATTAATTAGTTTAAATTTTTATTTAAATTGTGATGTATGTACTAGCAGTCTTAAAACAACCGAGTTTTAAGCAGACATCTGAAACTGTCAGTCCTAAGCGTCGGATCACGCAGATCATCGCTCAGTGAGTTCCAGGCAGGTTTTGATAGTTTTGCATAGAGATTGCTGAGAAACAAACAGTTTGAAGCATTTAAAACAGATTTTAAAATAAATCAAATTAATTAACGGCAGCTGCACTAACAGACCGACAGCAGCAACTGTTATGACATGTTCACACTATCACACAGACACAGTGTAAACGCACCTGTGAGTCAACTTGTGACTGTCATATCTGTAGTTAGCAATGAGAAAAGCAAACGCGGCGAAACTTGGCCGAGCGTGTTTCAGATAGTAGGAATAATGCAGAGTTTGCTGAATGCCATATCGACTCATGAGGTCAGAGCTGGTGAAATGTGGCATTGTCAATGGACCACCTTCACAGCACAGCAACAAACATGTTATCATCATCACCCTCAACATATCACTTAACTGCCAAATATTGGCCTTCTCCAATCAGTGTCCTGTGTATCATGGGCCCACCATCTCTCTCTGCTCCAAAGCACATACACTAAAGGCAGCTTCACAAAAAGCAACAACAGATAAACAGTGATTATGTATGCAAATTAGCGTAAATTACAGACCTTCTGCCGACAGAGGATTGGCTGGCTGCCAGCTGAAAACCAACGACGGATCTAACGGTGAATCAGCCTGCTGTAATGACAGAAGAATAACAAAAACACCATCTTTTCTCTGACAACTTGTTATCACAGAGCATATCATCAAATAGGCAGCTGTAGTGTCAGTCCTGTCAGTCTGTCAGTGTGTCTTCACCAAACAAGGTTCATTGGTGGACGCTTGAGCAAATGAAGAACTCTGATGATGTGTCGACAACGACTGTCATCGTCACAGTAATGATGATAACTCACACTGATGGACCTCCATGCAATCATAATCAACTAACTGTTGTTACAGGTAATAATGTCCAACTATAATAACAGTAACTTTGAACAAACAACACAGATGTACACAAGAAATGACAGCTGAGAACAGCGAACCTTCAACAGATGATAAACAGTCAACGGTGCGGCTGAGGAGTGTAGCTGGGAGTTGAACAGTGCTGAATAGAAGCGGTTGTGTTCAGAGATGGCTTTCAGTACACTCGGATGACGCTCATCAACTACCTGCATTAGTAGCAGCAGCAGCAGGATGGCTTAATGACATTTGACACTGGACAATGACTGATAGCAGAAAGCCAGTATGATAGACATATCAGCTGTAATCACTTCAATCACATGCTACATACCATAATGTGCACTCGTTACAAGTTGATTTTATGAGGGAGAAACGCTGTGCTTGGACAACAGGCAAAAGGTGTGGTTACTCATCCTCCCTGCCTGCTGCCCAAACTAGCTTGGACTTTTGTCTTCTGCCAGTTCAGCTCGAGCCGCAGACATGCGGCTTCTGATGCCATCGTCTCAAGTGCAGGTACAAGGAGTTCAAGTAGCTCGGCAATTAGAGCGACATCATCAGCAAAATCCAGATCTGAAATGACTACAGACCAAATGACACTCCATTCATGCCTGTGCCAACAGATCTTTCTAACAACTAGTCCACACCCGTGGCAAAAGACACTGGCACTCTCACGGCACTCTGTTTATCCCGCGCACTTGTCTGGAACTCGGCAAGTGCGTGTTCGCCGTCGCCGCCCCATCTGCTTGGAACAGTCTCCCTGACGACGTCCGGAGCGCGCCAACACTTGACAAATTTAAACAGTGCCTGAAAACCCATCTTTTTATACAGTCATATTACTCACAGCATAGTCTCAGTTGAGCTGTCACGAACTACGTTCCCACATGTTACGGCACCTTACAAATTGTCGTTTATTATTATTATTATTATTATTATTAAAAGAGTCAGGTGCCAACACGCATCCTTGGCCTGATACAATCGTGGACCAAGCACTCTCAGACTGGGATGCACGAACACAGCTGACAGAGTTGCTGTACAGAACCCTGATTAATCTGACTATCTTGTCTGGAATCAGCAGTAATCAAAGACATTTATGAAATTCTCTGAGGTCAAAGGTCACAGACAGACAGACAGACAGACAGACAGACCTGTTTCATGACAGATGGTTTGTAGGTCAAACAGCCGACAGCCTGGTGGATAAGTGAACTGGCTGAACACAGTTCAGTGATGGTCACTGGTCGACCTTGTACATAGGCAGCAGCCAATAGACTCACGGCATACAAGGACTCATTGTCTGCTGACACCACACCACACAGGCAATCACTGTCACCATTAGGCACCGTCTTCACCTTGTTTAGTCATCTAATCAATTCATGTTTAAAACAAAAAATTCACTGGCAGTTTTAGAACAATACTGCATCCTACTATGAAATGTTTACTTCATTCATCAAGACTTTGATGCACGTCAAATGTTCTCTTCTGCTACATGATGCTGCGGAAACACAAAACAGTTACAGTATAAGTTCCACTGCAATTTTCCTCAGATATTTGTGCCCTTGGGTGTGTTTGTGCCAAAAATCATTGAAAATGACGCATGAATAACAGAGTTGTTTGATGGTGTGAACTTGTCATGGTCAGCAGTCAATATCAGTAACAGTACAGTATTTACCTGTCATGAGCAGCAACAATATCTCTCACCTGACACAGCTATACAGTGTCACAGAAGACTGGCTGTCCAAACAGGTTTATTAGACCATCTCACTCTCACGTGATGCTATTCACAAGAGAATCTTTAACTGTTGAGAAATATTTCTGACGTTGTCAAAGCTCTCAAACTCCTATAATTCAGTGGCTCAAGGTCAATGTACATATAGTGTCTCATCAGTGTCTCATATACAAAGTAACACACCAGTACTCAGTACATTGTATTAACATGAGCAGATGTTCAGCAGCAATAAATTCACACAAACCAGACTGAGCTGTGGCAGCCTGTCTGAAGGCAAACATCATCTTCACCCAGTAAGGCACTTCTGTGAGATCAACATTCAATGCCTCGAGATCACTTGTTGACAACCTAAACATACCACCCACCTCACTTCACTTCACTTCACTTCAGCAGCAATAAAAACACAAACTAAGTGAAACTGTCAAACTAAGAAGATGTCACGAGATGTATGTCTCAAATGTGGCACATGAGTGATCAATCACTGGTATTCAACTGAGTCGAGATTTTAAAGCCATTCTTGCAATCTGCCCCAAGTTGTTGCTAATGACACTATTTGACAGTCCACTCACTATTTCCTATCAGTTGTCCATTGTTATTATATTTCTATCTCAATTTCAGAGATATTAGCACTCCTAGCACACATGACTTTCAATAATCCTTCAAATGGATTAGCACAGTTAGAATTATAATCTTCTATTCGTTGATTAGCATGTGCTAGCAAATAAAATGTGTATATTTCAACATATTGGATTTAGAAATATTCAGAATAGTTGAAGTAACATTACAAGGTCATAGGACAGACGAGTGATTTCCCAGCAGTATTCCACTGTCATTATCATGTGATTCATATGATTTAATATTCACTTGTAACAATGTTACACCACATCCAAGACACTGGCTTTATGTTGGTGAATTGGAAGCTACTTGATGGCTTGTATACTTCTAAAGTAGTCAGTAGGCAATGTATACTGGATATTGTTAGATGTTGGCCATCAAGACTCAAGAGGTTTGTCATAGTTGAAATACCCTTAAACGTCACTCAAAGTTCTGTGAGACCACACATAGGACAGGATGTGTGATTTCTAAGTAGTATTCTATTGTAACTGTGTCCTTATTTTGCAATGTCTGAGATACAGCAAATTACTGGTCAAAATCGTTATATTTTACACTCCTCCTGTACTTAGTGCCGCTGTGTAACCCCATCCATTTTTGTAACATCAGTTACGTCTCATAAAACTAGGACAATGGGGTTATCTGGCAGTTAAAAAAATTTTATTGTATAAGTTTAGCCCTTTTGACACAATACCAGCATGTGACAAACAAATGGATGGGTGAATAATCACTACATCAGTTTTGCACTCTGCACAGTTTTACATGCAGATGAATGCTCACAACTGGACAAAAACTGTGTCTGTGAAATAATGCAAAGTAAGAATGAATATGATAAAAAACTGAGCGTCACTGTGTGGCTGCATACAGCATGTTTGTTGTACAGACCAGCATTTCACTGAACTAATTATCCCCAGTACTTGACAGACTACTGCATTCCAGTCTCTGATGTGGCCAGTTGATGACATCTTTGTTCCGCCAGGCGTCATTACCTCGTTGTGCCTCGACACAGTCTCAGCTCGTATGGGCATCGGGCATTTGCTGTTGCCGGCCCAACTGCCTGGAACTCACTGAGCGATGATCTGTGTGATCCGACGCTTAAAACTAGGACCATTTCAGACGTCTGCTTAAAACTCGTTTGTTTTCAGAGTACTAGTACAGACATCGCATTAGTGGTATCACACTTTATGGCGTTATATTAATTCACAACTTAAGTCACATGAAGATGCTTCATACACTGAAACAGTGGCGGATACCTCCAGAAATCAAGGTAGGTGTAAAGAAGTTCAGGAAATGTGTTTGTGATGCAGGTGTTGATGACATAATGATGGACTTGAGCGAGCAGAGTCAGACTGCGTTCAGTGTCGTCGTCAGTACTACGAGGTGTGGCAATGTTCTCTAGTGGGCTCGGACGAACCAACAACATCTGATTTCTAGCGAGTCGCACAGTAAGTCGTGAAATATCAGCCAACTCCACAGGACTGAAGACTCTGAACCTACACAACCAACGTACACCGCACACTTCTGCAGTCATTATCACTACACAGGGTGGTCAGAAACAGTCACCATTAACAACTGTAACTGACAAACTACCTAGAATGCTGCAGTGGTCAACACACACACCAGACGTCATGAGAGTGCACCGTCTGTCACAAAACAGACAGCTGGTATTGTGGATCAGTCATGTACAGTACAGCAGCCTGATGATGACAGATGACTTCAATGTTATTAATGGCCATGAGACACATCTGTTTACAATCAGTCATTCGTGTCATATGTTGGTTGTCAAAAATGTCTAGTTTTACAGACTAAACACCGGCATGTCGTCAGCATCAATGCACTGAGATACACAGCATACAGACATGTAACCAACTATCACATACCCAGCAAGTCGATCAAGCAGATAGTCAGTCAGTCTAGCAGGACAACTGTGTAGCTCAGCTATCATGTCTCCAGTCACTGGTTCAGTGAACGGCCAATGAGCTACGGAGCCTGGCGTGGCTGACAACTGAGCATCAATCCACTCAACAATCTTCACTAGGTCCATGTGTTGACAGTAATAGCTCCACACATCACTCGCCACAATGCCTTCTATCTGTCTCACATCTCCTGTCATCATTACAACGACAACACCATTAACATTCCATTATTACTGTAATATGAAATTCAAAAAACAATCAAATACCTATAAAAACATAATTACAAAACAGGATTAATACAAAATGTAGGTGAACACTTACCAAACCATGTCAGATACCCTGACTTGTCCAATAGGGCTGATAAAGATTCATCAACATACTGGCCAGTGCTACTGTCTCCAGGTGCACAGATATTGGCAGAGATGTTTGCAGATATCTGGATAGCTGTATTCAGTATTCCCACTCATACAGGTAAGAAAAGGATATCAGATTCCATACAAGTCATGTAAAGATAACCCATTTGTGTCAATGCTGGTTTAACTCCAGGAAGTTTCTACAGTTTCCCCCGACTTTACCCTCAATTTTTTTTCCGTTTCCCTCTCTACTGTGGTATTCACTTTTCCAGGATTTCCAGGTAATTGATCCCTCTTGTATTAGTCACCTGCTAATATTACTTTAGCATGTAAAATTTCGTGTTTCTCATCCATTATGTTTCAGTCCTCTTATTAACTTAAAACGTAATGTGTTAAAAGTCGAGCAATGATGGCAGTGACATTGATCAGACTAAGATGTTTTTTAACAAAATTTTGGTACATCCACAAATAATAGTTAGCAACAGTGCTACTGACCGTCGTCATTACTGGCCAAGATCTGCTCTATTGAGATCATGTTTCGTTGTCTTCTGTCCCACTGAAGTGCTACGGCTAGCTGTACTTCACAATATCCAGTTGACGACGACTCAAGCTCCGCTACATCTGCAGTACTGATCCTGTCATCTCCACTGACAGGTTCAACAGTGTCCAGCAGGGAGCTGATGGATCCACAGAGAACTTCACTATCAACAGGCAGCGACTCAACAACCGACCGCAGGTCCACAAGGCATGTCCACGGCCTCCGTACACAACACACAAACTATTACATAATATATTAATTACACAGCACCCACAGTCCTCCAAACGGGTTATATGATATGAACAAACAGTTTACAGTTATATGGTAGGTCGCATCACCACGTAAAAAACAACAATAAAAAATTAGATTAAAATGCCAACTACCATTAAAATATTGTTTACTGTTTAAAGGTGTAAAAGTTGAAGAAAATTCTTAATGAATTAAGTGAGGAAAAATTGGTAGGAACAGCAAAGAAAGCAACAAACTGAGGTAAAAACAGGACCTTGTGAGCACCACCGCATAGTGCATACACAACGTCTTTCACAGTGTGGAGTGGATTTGTCTACAGTCCAATGCCCTCATCACACATATCATGTGTCCAAGCAATGACAGGTGTGAGCAAGTCTGACTAGTGATAATTCAGCAGTGAATAACAAGCAACTCAGTAAGGTGTACATCACCTAACGACCTCTAACGAGCTCAATATGTAAGTATGGAAAGAAGAAAGATATGTTGAGGTGATTCTGAAAACAGAGCAGTGTCGACGAGTGAATCACAAGCGAACGAACGTCCTCGTCCTCCGTAGGTTGTCAGTCCAAACCAAATCACACTCATCTGATCACAACTGACAGACTGGAGATGTTAACGACCGGGTATGACGCCAACCAGAGCGTGGTGCTAGGCCGTGTAAGAGTCATATGTAGTACTGCCATTTGATACTGTACTCAGGCATCAATATACACTAGCAGTGTATGTCACACAGCATTCAATGAGGCAATTCTAACACTGACACAACTTATGTGCCACTCTTGATGGCAATCATCCAATCTGTCTCCCCCTCCCCAGTACACTGGCTCTGAATCCAGTAAGAAGAATTAAAAGCCACAGAGACTAAATGCAGCCTTCACTACTGTTTACCCAGAATGCTCTTGGGTGATGTCGTTCCAGTCTCAATCAACCATGACAGTGCACATCCACGCCTCAATGACGGTAAATACAACAATTACAACAAGTTTTTGCCTAAAGAAGACATCAAAGGACATGCTACCTGTTCTGATGCAGTCTCAGACGTTTGGCAGTGTTGAATGACTGGTGCGGGCAGAGTAGCTCCAGACGACGAAGAAACATCAACGCCTCACGTTCATCGTCAGTAAGTAAATCAGTCACGTGACTCAACGTGTCACGGATCTGACGATCAGATGTGTAGAGGCAGAGACGACGGAACACTTCCACCACGCTGTAGCCCTACCAGCACAATCCCTTCACTCACTGACACTGTAGACAATGGACAGCAGACAGTCTGGCTCTGTAGCCCTACCAACACAATCCCTTCACTCACTGATACTGTAGACAACGGACAGTCTGGCCCTGTAGCCCTACCAACACAATCCCTTCACTCACTGACACTGTAGACAATGGACAGCAGACAGTCTGGCTCTGTAGCCCTACCAACACAATCCCTTCACTCACTGACACTGTAGACAACGGACAGCAGACAGTCTGGCTCTGTAGCCCTACCAACACAATCCCTTCACTCACTGACACTGTAGACAACGGACAGCAGACAGTCTGGCTCTGTAGCCCTACCAACACAATCCC
>Ga0056114_1001671_pt1 | contig 10441 bp, 13 predicted proteins | sample WorMetHERISLAND1_FD_77005 | JGI IMG/M metagenome (GOLD analysis project Ga0056114, IMG submission 77005) | Marine gutless worms symbiont microbial communities from Max Planck institute for Marine Microbiology, Germany - Olavius loisae HERON... ... | reverse complement strand
TTTGTTTGCTGTTAGTATCGAATAAATTTATAACGGGCTAACCATGTCTTGCTACATAATGAATATTCAGCACCCACAGTGTACAGAAAAATTTATTCCGCGGCGAAAGAGTTAATGCTGTGTGGCTAGTGACTATATACGAAGTAGGCTAAGTCAAAAGCTATTCGGTCAATGTTAAAAATTAGTTTGCAAGTGGCGGTGGGAGGGGGAGTCGTGGTCTCGTGCAGAGTTATGTTGCAACGTTATTAGCCGAAAACCTGCACAGGTCCAGCCTCCAGGCCGCGGGACGAGTGAAGTTTCGAAGTTTTTGAAAAACAAGTCAAATGCCACCTGGGAAACCCACAGTAAGGACTGGCTTCAAACGTTCACTAAAACGGAGTCGGTGATGTTCAGTTATTGAATATCTGCTCTCAGTTGAATAACTTGGCTCCCTCTTACCGACTCCGAATACGCTGAGTGTAGAGGAGTTTACTACAACCGACTCCGTTCTTAGCGGATGTTTGTAGCCATGTTTACTATGGGAAAAACTACTACGTAGTTTTTCGAAAACTTTAACTTCGTTTTTCTCGAAATTGTGAATGGCGATTTTGATTAAATTTTCATTGTCAACAGAAGACATTTTTCCTGCCATCAGGTAAATTTTTTCGAAAATAACAGTTCACACTTTCGAGAAAATTGCATTTTTAAAAAAAAATCGTTTTTTTCCAAAAAGCTCAAAAAAGAGCGAAATTTTTCATTTTTACTTGGCACATCGATATTACTCCTTGTATGCTATTTAATGACTACCAAAAAATTGGGGTCATGGCTGAAAATTTTCTGATAGGGGTTTTGAAGATTTTTATAGGGTCCTTTTTAAAATGTTGCTGGACTTCGGTTTCAAATCGTACGCGGTCGATGTTAGTGCCATTTTGTGCACGGAGATTAGCTTCAGAAGACAATAACCTTTTTGCAAACAAGACATTTTTCTAATCCGAGCAATATCCGATGAAATAAAAAATCGCAAAAATTTTTCAGCAGCTTTCGTTTGATCTGGAGAACGGCCACGTCATTCTATAATCGGCTTTCTGCGCGTTCAGTCTATACAGCATGACGTCATTAATTACCTACGATATCACTTATCACTGGCGTGCTATAACAGGCTTGGATTCAAGTCAGTAGCTAAGGCCGAGACCAAGACCAAGACCAAGGCCAAGGCCAAATCAAACGTGATATTAATAGCACGACATCAGTATAATGTAAATGTCTATGCTGCACACTGTAATGCATTTTATTGCCAAACACATAGGCGTGTGTGATGAACTGTAAAAGTTTAAGTTTACTTAACAGCCAGAAACAAGTTTCAAGACCACAAACTAAGACCAAGAACCTTCAAGACCAAGACCGAGACTCTAGTCACGAAGGCCAATGACCAACACTTTCAAATTTCAATAGGCAAGGCGCTACTGAGAAAAAAAACGACGTTAGTTTTTAGTAAGAGACAGGCTTCTATTGACTCAACAGTATGATTGTTAAAGACACCTATATGTCTGTAGGAGCGCTACATAGCTCCCCCAAACCCCAATGGCCCCGACCGAAATCGAACATTTGAAACATCCTAAATGATTATGGTTTAACAGAAATTTAGTCTACAATTTGACCACAGTTATACTGAGAGCCTCAATCAACCATCAATTTTTGCACGAAAAATTTGTGCCGAGACGACAGATCCTCTGGTTTTTGCGGAGTAAGTTCATCCAGAATTCTGACAGGATCCCCTCAGCAGTGTGGTGTCAAACAAGAGTGGGGTGGGAAACAGCCCATTTTGTAGCTTTAGGGTAAGCGTCAAATTCGTCAATATCTCGAAAACGGTACGTCCTAAGTTACCATTAATAACTAATTGGAAGTCACACATGAGCTTTCGATTGACACCATGACATGGTCGTCGGGCTTTTTCTGTCTCGGGTTCGGCTATCTGGAACTGTCTGAACGACGAACTGCGTGAACCGTTGTTAACTGCGAACAGTTCCAGACAGTTACTTTGTACTCGTTTGTTTGCTGAGTACTAGTGCATACAGCGCATTAGCGGTATTGCACATTATGAACTATATAAAACTACTTACTTATTTACTTACTTACTTACCAAGATCGATGACCATGGATGACTTCGAAGTGATATAAGTTCGTATTTTCTCGTTATTTCACACTCAGATTTGGGAGGCAACGACGGCTAAACGAGTGAGATAGATTCATGTTGTCAACGACAGTGTTGTAGCCCAATAAATGTATTTATCAGCGATGTAAAGAATACATTGTTATTGGTAAGCGTATCTCTTCTAGGGTCGACAATCGGAATTCAGTAGGCCAAAATGGCAATTTTCAACCACTATACGCGATAATATCGTGCAAACGTAAGTAATACGGCCACGGTTACTATTAACCCTCAATAGCTCACAGCGTAGTGCGTAACGCTGTTGTAAGAGCGACATTCAAAGTCAATGGGAAACCCCGGATTTTGGGTAGCCGTAGCCCCCCTAACCCCTTGATCAATCGACTTAATATTTGACATGAGTGATTAGGTCGGCGATATGACCCCACAAGCCAAAAATGGTAAAAATCGGCCCCGCAGGGCCGGCCCGGCAAAGGGGTGAAATGTGAAGGTCAAATTTGGGTTATTTGAAGGGATCTGCCTCTGGATGTGCAGCAATAAGTGTACACGGCAGAAGTACTTCCCGCCCCAGCATAGCTTTGTTTGGGTTTACCCCTGTGCTGCTATGCGGAGTCATTTTGTAAGCTGCGACAATAGCAGGAAGACGATTAGGCCAATCAGCGGGATTGTCTTCCGCTGTCGTTCTTAGCATCTGTAGGATTGTGCGGTTAGCTCGCTCGGTCTGGCCATCCGACCTGGGTGGGATGGAAAGGTGTTGTGCGTGTCTTATAGACACCTGTAATCTTGCACAGCTCAGCGACCAGACGGCTTTCAAAGTTCCGGCCTTGGTCACTGTGTAGCTGGCGTGGCAGATCGAAACGGCTAAAGAAGCAATTATAGAGTGCTCTCATGCATGTGGACGCTTCGCTATCTCGTAGCGGATATGTTTCGAGCCACTTGGTAAAGTAATCGGTTGCAACCAGGATGTACTTATAACCAAGTGAAGTAGCTGGCAACCCAGACACAAGTCTATGGCTACGATATCTAACAGCGCGCCAGTCATGACCTTTGTGAGGGTACATGACTGCGCGAAGGTGCTGGTTTCGATAAGTTACACTGGGGGCACTGCTGGTGAGAGTGAATGTCTCGGCACATGCCTGGCCAGTAGTAATTGGTTTGCAGTTGCTGTAAAGTACGTGTTGCACCTAAATTGGCAGGTGAAGGTCCTGCATGGGCGGCGTCAAAGAGACGGCGTTGAAGAGCTGCAGGGACAATTAACTGCGTGTGTCCTTGAGATTGGTTGCTGATCAGAACGCCAGAACTGAATGCCAAATTGGCACGCTGGGACCACGGCGTGCGGGCTGGAAGTGGTAGTGTTGTGACATCATCAGGCATTGGCTGATAATCATTAGTAAGCCAGTCAATGACTGGAGCAAGGGTTGTATCCTCTCTCTGCATCTGAGCAATGTCAGAATCGTCCAACTCGGGGCTGAGTTTGAGGGTGTGAACAACTCGTCTGCTCGTTGGAGGGGTTGATCGACCTACGGGATACGTGTGGTATTTCCTCAACATTGTTTACATATCGGCCGTGACACGCCGTCTGCATTGCAACGCAGGCGACCTGGCCGATGTTGGATCTCATACTCAAACTTGCTCAACGTCTCTATCCATCGGGGGAGTATGCCTTCAGGACGTTTAAACGAATTCAACCATTTCAGGCTGTGGTGGTCCTCGTGAGGACAACTTTCGTCCCCAGGAGGTAATGCCGGAAATGCGTTGTGCAGTAGTCGCGTTGTGCTTTATTCACGACTCGCGAGAAGAATGCGATCGGACGCTCCTGGCCTTCCACAACCTGACTCAAAACAGCCCCCACTGCAACATCGGACGCATCAGTGTCCAGTATGCAGGGAATGTGGGGATTCGGAAACTGGAAGACTGGTGTTTCCAAGAGTGCTGCCTTGAGTTTGTCGAAGGCTTCCTGTGCTTCAGGAGTCCATCTGAATGGTTTGACTTGCTTTTGAAACAAGTGCGAGAGACGTTCTGCTGTCTTAGCAAAATTGCGAACAAAGCGACGGTAATAGGAAGCTGTGCCGTAAAAAGCACGGAACTCCTTCAAGCAACGTGGCGTTGGCCAATCACGGATTGCCTGAAGTTTGTCCGGGCATGGTGCAATGCCGCTGCTTGACATTATGTGCCCTAAGAACTGTATTTCTTTCCCAAAGAAAATACATTTGGACGTCTTAACTTTGAAGTTATGCTGCGCTAGTCGCGTAAGGACGACGTCTAGGCGTTGCAAAAGCTCAGCTTGCGTGTCTGCGAAAACGATTATGTCGTCCAAGTAGACAATGCATATAAGCCATAAGAGATCGGCAAAGACTCAATTCATAGCGCGACAGAAAGTGGCGGGCGCTTCTTTAAGTCCGAAAGGCATGCGAGTAAATTCGAACAAACCTCTGCAGATGCAGAATACAGAGCGCTGAGTCGCACGGTCCGTCATGCCAAGTTGCCAATAACCTGAAAGCAAGTCGAGAGTGGCGAACGTGATCCTCTCAAACTGTCTAGAGCGTCCTGTGTGTTAGTTGCCGGATACGCATCGGCGACTGACACGGCGTTGACTTTGCGGTAGTCAATGCAGAAGCGATAAGATCCGTCAGGTTTCTTGACTAGGCACAGGGGAGATGACCAGGGAGATGTAGATGGTCTTATTACGCCGGTTTCCAGCATCTCGTTGAGGATCTTGTCCTCTTCTTCACGTGCAGAGAGTGTTGGTTTGTGCGGTTGCTGTCTGATAGGAATGGCGTCTTGCGTGTCTATGTCGTGTTGTAAGATAGTGGAATATCCTAAGTCACTGGAGGATTTCGTAAAAGGTGTAAACATGCGCGTTCAAGAGTTGCTTAAGATCAAATGCATACGTGGTATCAATGTCGCCATGTTCTAAGGTTGCGATATACAACAAATTGACGTGCTCGGGAAGGTCGTCCGAGTCTGAAGAAACAAACCGAATACGTCCGTTGGCTGTCGTCCATTAAGTCCACCGGGAGAGAGCGATCGCTTAACCAGCGTGGTGTCTCCGTCAGCTGTGTCGTATGTTGCCGAGCTCTGCATGCTATGCGGCGAGCTTGCATCAGGTACGCTGAGGGTTGGCAGAGAAGTTTGTGGACCAGACGAAAGGCGAAGGGGGGCTTTGCATGAGGCTGGGTCATAGACAGAGGTTCAGGAGAGTGACCAATGTAGTTAAAGTGCGAATATGCCAATCTACGGTATGGATCAATAATGGTGCGTGCTGCAACGAGCGAGTCGAATCCGACAATAATCGGCGTTTCGTCGTCAATAGTATAAAACGGTTGAACAATGGTAACTCCACAGATATGCAACTGTAAGCACAGAGGACCTTGGAGAGTGACTTCTCCTCCAACAAAAGATTTAACCGTCCTCCGGTCATTTGACATAGATGATCGAACGAACGCCTGAAGCTGGGATTTGGACATAACGGCTATATCCGCGCCAGTGTCTAGCAATACTGGTAGACAATGGTTTTCGATGTAGGCTAAAATGCGAGGACCTATATTTCCTAAAATCGGCGTAGTCGAAATCGGTCTGATACACGTCTGAGTACTGTCATCTTTGGACAAGAGAAACTTACTGCGCCGGAATACGGTAATCCCAGGGCGTCAGTAGTCCGTGTGGTATTTATGAGTTGTACGCGGGGCGATTGAAGGACGCTGCGGTCCGACTGCCCGCTCGGGAACCCGAGGACTGGTTTTCCTCCTGCATCAGTGGTACCCCGAGGTGTTGTTGGAACTAGATTGGCGTGAAGTCTGCTCTGACTGCAAGCAGTTCTGGTGGAACCCGGAATGACATCCTATCCTACCGCACGTCCAGCATCCAAGTGAGAGTGATCGTGTACGGGCTGGTGGTTGCCGTCTCACAAATGTCCTGTTCTGCGACGGAAAGTTGTTGTTCGGAGACTGATAAGGTCTGCGGTCATAATCCTGCACCAAGGTCTGACTGATGGTCTACTATCCGGACTCTGAGGTTTTGCTGGCGAGGTAGACCTGTTGACCTGTCTTGGGTACTGTGGTTGAGAGTATTGAGGTCTCTGATCGAATCTGCGGCCATCATATGTCTGATATGACTGGCGGGATGATCTTGGCTCATCCCGTGGGGAGGGAGATTGGTACCGATACCGGTTGTCATCCCTACCTCGTGGGAGTACTGGAGATGGTGAGCGATAACGATCATACTGTGCAGGGGAGGGAGATCGGGACTGAGAGCTGAGTGAACTGTACCCTTTATCCAGTCTTTGGAACTGTAGTCTCCCCGACTTAGTAGATACGTTGTGCTTCTGGTTCTGATTGGGTGGACGGGACTGCTGACCGTTACGTTTATCCGTTTTGATTGCTTATTGGGTCTGTCGCGGTCATCAGCAGTCGTGCGTCGACCGTCAGTTGTCTGCAGTGTCAGGATTTTGTCCAGTCTGTCTTCTAATGTCTTGGCTACAGTTTCCATTCCCTTAACAATTGCCGACTCTGTAGTGAGGTTGGCAGAGTCGTCGTGGCTAGTGTCAGTCACGATTCTAATAGCTTTCTTGGGCTTGGTAGCCTCTTGGGCATTATAGAACTGCCCAGCTTTAGTTACTGTAGCCTGAAAGCTATCCAATTGCGCGTGTAAACGGAGAAATTGGCGCACCACCTGCTGTAAACCATTTTCTAATCTGCGCTTCAAGTCAGACTCGCGTTGTTGCGTTGAGGCATGCGGCCACGCTTCGGCATATAGCGTACGCAATTTTGTTTCAAATTCCTCTATGGACATCTCGTCCGTCTGCTTGCAGGAATGAAAGCGGTACATCGTTTCTCTCTGGTCATTTATGTGGCCAAAGCGTCTGCGCAATGCCTTCCAGATGCGATCCCACGCATCTGGTGCGTTTTCATCAATATCTCTGAGAATTTCAGCGGCGGGTCCCTATCAAGCGCTATTGTGAGATGGTTGGCCCGTGTTACTTTATCGTGCCATTCGTTAATCTTGCAAATGCGCATGAAATGTTCTTTGAAACTCTTCCAACTTGTCTGTCCAGAGAATGGCTTGACACTCAGAGGCTGTTTACTACCACTGTAGGTGGCGCATGCGTTGGCACTGAAGGAGTTGTGCTAGGCACACTAGCAGTAGGTTGGACTGTAGCTGCTGCTATGGGTGCTACTAGCGTAGGCAAAGTAGTCGAAGTAGTGGGAACTGGTGCACTACAACTGTACGCAGTATGCTGTAGTGGCGCGCCAACAATCACTGAAGTGCTCTGTGGCGCATGCGCACTGGTGTAGAGCGGTGCGCTGCCGTCAAGGGTGCACTAGTTGGTAGTGGCGTTGCAGTAATAGTAGTAGTACATGTCTGCGCTGGTATATCGTACGTAACAGTAGCAGGTGCGTCTAAATCTGCTAAATACTGCGGCGCAGCAGAGATGAATGTTTTTTCGGGTGAGTGATGTACCGAAATGGTACAAGCAGCGTGATGAACCGGCGCTGCCAGCATAGGCGGAGAAGCCATATACGACACCGTGTTACTGGGTCCCAGTGGTGGCAAATTTGCGTCCGCGTGTGGACCGGATGCAAATAATGCATCACCGAAAGTGACCTCGCTGTGGGCGGCCGGTTCACCATACACTGCGGAAGACGTATTTTGAAACAACCTGGCCGCCTCAACAGACTGAGAAACGTAACGATCGGGCCTGGACATCGGTCTTGCCGAGTCCGAATAAGACCTATCAGAAAAATGTAGGTTTATGAGCTCCTGTGATGTGTCGTGAACTGTATGGCAGGTAGCTGATCGATCAGCTGGAATGACTTATCTTTCACACAAAGTGTGAAAAGATCTTTGATCTGTGCAGTGTGTTGTTGTAGAAGATTCTCTATGAAAGTCTGCACCGTGTTGGCAAGCGCTGATAGGTGTTCTGTGTGGGTGCGACCCTGTTCTGTATTCACATCTATGAGCTTCTGTTGTTGTGTGTCGTGCATCTGTTGCTGTCTGTCTATCTGTTGCAACAGGAGTTCTTGCTGCTGAGTGGTCTGTTTTATGAGCAGGCTTTGCTGAGACAGTAACTGCTTCTGCTGCTCGTGACTATCAGCTAATAACGTAGTCTGTTGATCACGTAACAGGTTGGTGTCTGTGTGATAAGTGTGGCATGTTGCGCATCCGTCTGTTTGATGAGCTGTTGTTGCTGTGCGTAATGCTGCCGCTGCTGCTCTTTGGTTTGCTCGAGTAGTTCCTGCTGCTGTTCGCGCAGCTTGCTTCGTTGCTTCTCAGATTGGGCTAACAGCGTAGCTTGTTGATTGGCATGCTGCTGAGCCAGTGCAGCCTGCAAGCGTTAGAGGTGATCGGCATGTCTAGCTATGACATTATCGTTCTGTGCAGCGCGGTCAGCCATGACATTAGTGATAAACTGCTGTTGGTGCTGGAACAAAGCATTAATATCAGCGCGGCCAGATGCTGCAGCTGTTTCAAGTAACTCGAGATTGTGTGTGTGCCCTGTAGTGTTGGCGTCTGTATGTATGGTTGCTGCCTATACATGTGCATGGCAGGCGGCGACTCATGAGTATGCATAGCTGTGGCTGGCTGTGTTGTGTATGTGTCGTCAGTGTTAGGCAGTGTAGGCTGTGTAATCGTATGAGGCTGTCTGTCAGTAGAGTCAGTAGCCAGTGGTGCAGTATAGGCTGTAGGCACTGTGGCTGTCTGAGGTGAATCACTCCAAGGCAAATCAGTGTACGGTAGCTGTACGTGTACAGGCTGTCGTGCCTCAATGTCCAAGTAGGCAGGCGAGGCTGCCCTAGTCTGTGAGCGAGTAAGCATACGGCCGATAGGCTGTATAGGCCTAAGAGGCAGGCTGGTCGTATCGTCAGGCTGAGTCAGTGTGTCAGCTGTAGGCCTAAGGTCCTGTAATGACTGTCTGAGTGTTGTGTAGGCCTAAATGGGCTGAGTGTACCCTAGGCTCAGTGAATGCACTAGGCTGTGTTGGCTGTTGCATGTCCCGTGCTGCTGTATCATTAGTATAGCTAGTGTGTGCTGTGTCTCTGTATGTGACATTATGCAAAAGCAAGGCACCTAGTTGGGCAAATCTTAATGAACAGTGATAGAGATAGACCAAAGCCTATGACTTATAAGATCAGTGGCGTGAATGTATTGGTAGTGCAGTGGTGATCAGTTAGTATAGGCTGTTGTATTATTTACAATCAGCCTAAGCCCTATGCCGACAACTATGTAATTTTTACAACCTATTTGTACAGGCCTTTTACACTAGGCTACGGCGTATGTCGGCTGCCTATGTTATAAACAGGCCACTCAATGAATTTTCGGCGATATTTTATTTTATTTTTGTTTATCTGAACTTCGAGTGCACGCTCGGTTATGTGTCAATAGTAGCTAACCGGGAATTCACTTCAGACAGAAGAAGCCACTGTGGAATTTCGAAAATAGGTATTTCTTGTGTGTGTGTTACTATTAATTGGGTTTAAAATTATAATTTGGTTTCTAAGGGGCCAACTATGAATCTGAAAGACGAGAATGCTTAACTTATAAAAGGGAAACTTGCAACTGCTTCCGCTAGTGATGAGTATCCAAGTGGGAGGTGGATAGCCTAGGAAGGGAAAAAGAGGTGTGGTCGCGGCGCTAAAATTTAGGTGTTTGTGTAGATTTTACCTGCCCTATAAACAGTCAGTTGATGTAGCGTGTCAACTTCTTTCTATGAAGAGCTCCGATCGTTGATCCAAACTCTTACTTACTTGACAGCTGATTTACTTTCTAAATTTAATTAACGTATCTGTGAACTATCAAAATTGCGGCCGCGACCTTATGATTTCTGCTAACGAGGCGAGAGGAAAAATTAAACGTCTAAGCCTAGGCTAGCGGAAACAGCATTCCACTGCGAACTTTAGACGCCGTGCTATTAAACGGGTGCTACCCCCTTACTTTAGAAACCAAAGTAAGGCGAGGACATCACAACTGGGCAGGCGTGCAACTGCGGCGGTTGCGAGAGACGCGACACCGCAACAAACTTCTACCAAATCAGAAAATGACCTTGAATTAATAAAATTCTACTCCCAAGGACGAAGACATACAACCTCCACAGCTTGCGCTCACTTCACTCAGATGCAACAACTCTGTACGGCCTTACTACTACTGGCAGCTGTTTGCTCGGTAGAATCGAGAATCGAGCGGCTACGAAAATATAGTCCTAGCAGACCACAGAACGAGCGGCAGCCTGCTAGGAACCCAATCATATCAAGTAAGCAACACTGCCCAGAGACGTGTGTAGGTTATATTATATACTTT
>Ga0056114_1001670_pt1 | contig 10444 bp, 9 predicted proteins | sample WorMetHERISLAND1_FD_77005 | JGI IMG/M metagenome (GOLD analysis project Ga0056114, IMG submission 77005) | Marine gutless worms symbiont microbial communities from Max Planck institute for Marine Microbiology, Germany - Olavius loisae HERON... ... | reverse complement strand
TGGGGCGGAGCCCCAGCCGAAATCGAATTTTGTACATTTTTACCCCCAAAAATTTGACATCTAGTGGCAACGATTCTAATGATTTTCCTGATAATCAACTGGCCAAATTTAGGACTCTTTAAACAATGAAGGCATTTCGTGATTTTTATGACAGATTGACATAGAAGTACATGTTGCAGCTTAATTATTGGAGGGGCCCGATTGATGCAATGATGCATGGCCCATTTAGCAAAATATTGGGGGGCCCGGCTCCCCCCCCCAGGATCGACGCCCCTGATGGTTTACATGACCTTAATACGACCTCTAAACGACGGCCAAGGTCATTCGTTTTGGTACCAATCGATTTCTCAAATACGACTTCCTATAGGCTGTCTTTTCTCTAGGACGCACCGTAACGACAGTCAGACAGACAGACGGACGCAACACTATACCAATAGCGCGACCTTTACTACGGTCGGCTAAAACGGTTGCAGGTATTATTTATAAGTGACAGCTTACAGGAAGTCGTACATGAAGAATTGATTGGTACCAAAACGGAAGACTTTCGACTTAGTTCTAGAGGTCGTTTAAGGTCATGTCAACCATTGCTTCACATTCGCCACTGAATATCCCGGAAACCGTTAGAGGTAGAGGCTTGGTTCCAAAGGACCACCGACAGGAAATGGCCTCTAGAAAATCGAATGGTCAGATGACGTAAGGTGAACCTGAAATGTCAAACTCATGAACCCAATATGCTTACAGCCCAATATCTCGAAAACAGCTGGAGATGCTATTTAGCATTGCTAATTACTGGATAGTCTACAGTCAGGCATATGGTCGGCTATTTTACCGACACCTTGGCTTGGCTTCTTGTTTGCTGTAGGGCCTACCACATCTGTGGCATATGTGGGGGTACAAATTGCAAATCAATAGCTACATTGGCGTTCACCACTCTAGTATTTTTACCGTGCAATGATATGCACAGCGCGGTATTGCTATGGAGAGTCCTGTCGACACAACCGCACTGTGTGATCGTTCATAGGCGCTGTTTTGCAAAAATCCTTCTGCATCTGCAGACAGTGGTTGGTTGGTTGGGTTTAATGGCATTTCGAGCACGCAAGTAGCGGCTATATCATATGCCTGAGGAAGTTTAAAGTTTATTAGTTAAGGCCAATGGCGTGTATAAAAAGATATTGTGCATTTAGGATGAATGTTATGGAACAGATCTTTGAGATTAGAAGCTGTGTACTCGAGGACTGGGCGGATTACTGTCGATAGTCCCCCTGCAGACAGCGGGGTGCTTGTAGGCCTAAACTACTTTAACACCTCACTACAAAGAACACGCAGGTCATTGGGTATTCTCGTGTGCACCGTTATGCCAAAAATTATCAACGTATGGCAATAAAATAAAATGATTCAAAGCGTCAACAACGGCTACTTTACAGAACTATACAGAGTTTAACATAATTACTGCAATGAAATAACGCCAGCACTGATGCACTATATACACGTCACTCAAATAAACAAATATGTCTCCTGATAACATAAATATAACCAGTTACATTGGAAATATTACCATCAATTAGCATAATATGCCAGTAATGCAGGCCGTTAATCATGATTCAATATTGCAATTTATCACTTCGATAACTACTTCTACTTGAGTAGAACAGTTCTGTTAAGTCACTTTCACAGTAAAAAGTACACGAGTATTTTTAAAAAAATAAACTAACGTTAGTTAACCTAAAAGAACTAACATGATATAGTTTGAACATTAACAAATCCGATTCAGTAAAAGTTCAAGTTTCTGTAAAACATATATTATGCAAATCATGACGAACGAAACCAGAACCAGTGACTATCAAACAGGCATTTTCTACTGAGAAGTCAACATGCGATGATTCATGACTGCGAGAGATCCATTCCACTACAGAATAACCTATAATTATTACATGACAGTAATGGAGTTGGAGGAGAGTTTAACGCCCCACCCTACACAGTCTAGGCCATTTCACAGCCACTTGACTGATACTGACAAACAAAACACTACACGACAGAAATACACACAACTCAAAAAGCAAACAATGCAAAATACACTAAAACACAACTACCCCGGTTCAGTTGGCTATTACGACACTCCCTAGCTGCATCACCTTACATGTGGAATCAGTTCCCTTCTTCGTTCCGTCAACCTCAATCTGTTGACTCTCCTCCTGGTTCACCTGTTCCTGCACATATCACCTCAACTCCCTTCTTCATTCCGTCAACCTTATTGTGTTCACTCTCCTCCTGGCTCACCTCATCCTACGTATGTCGCCACATCACAGTCATCACCTTCATTCTCACCATCTGTCACTCCCTCCACCTTTCACTCCAGACTTAAAACTCATCTCTTTCACAAATCCTTTCCTCCATAGTCATTCTTATTCCTTCCGGTCTGTCTCTATGGATCCTGCACCTGTACTAAACTAAGTGGGCACTGGCGTTAGTTTGCTTTAGTTTCTTCTTTTTCATATGTTTACAGGCTACGTGTGCAAGATTAACCTCATCACTAAGCTTTTTTAGTCCACGTTAAACTTTTCTTTCGTTTCGTATTGTATGGTGTGATCTGTGCAAGTACATTACGATACCTTACACATTTCCTTGCAATAATTGGGTCAGAAGCCCACATGCATACAGATTATAACCGTACTGTACACTTTGGCCTTGAAAACCAGCAATTTGCATTCAAATCAAATATGCAAATCAAATATCAAATCCGGGCGTTATGATTTGAATTCAAGTGTTGAATTGGCAGTACCACTTTACAGCATCCAGAATGGGCACAATGAATGTTTGATCAACTCAGTTTGTGTATGGTCACTGGACAACAGCGAACACCATCCGGCGCTGCTGGGAAGTTTTGTGATCGCGGCACCGTCTATAAATGTTCAGACTTACTTACAGACTTACTTATGTAATGAGAGTAAAGCGTTGCCTTTGTGTATCTACAGCGATTAGAAATCTGCAAAGACTGGAAAAACACCACACACTGACATTATCGGGCGAGTCTAACCGTCGTTAATGGAGTGACTGTGATGGGTGCTGGACGATGTATACGATTCCATAACTTTTGATTTGGACAGTCAGTTTTGAACTGAATTGGCACAAGCAATTCAAATCGGATCTCAAAGTGTAAACTGTCAGGCAGCAACGACAGATTCGCTACAATGGTTGGAAATCATGCGCAGAACATCGGACGCGATCTCGACGGCTCGTGGGTGAGTTGTCGCCGAGTTCAGTATCCGATGAATGATTCCAACACCACCCTCACTGACGAGCAGTGAACAGTAGCGGTCTCCTGTCACACCAACACAATGGCACAATGCTACATGTCTACCTCATTGTTCATCTCATCTAGTTCATTTCAGTCGTGTCATATGTTGATTCTTTTTCAGCCTTTGAGATAAATGTGTGCTGTCGGTGGTGCTATACGGCTCTGCGACGTGGACCAAGAGAAAAATTGACAATGACAGGGTCCAGTCATTTCACATACAATCTCAACGCCGCATCCTGGGCGTGAAACGGTATGACAAGATCACCAATACCGCACGCAGTAAAGGAGACAACCGGGCTAACAGATCTACCTTCCCTCATCGCCGATCGACGTCACTCACTTTATGGCTACATCTGCAGATTATCCAGGGATACACCTGTTTCACAAGCATTACTCTCCACAAAGAGATAGCACTATTACTTCTAGATAACGATCTGCAGCTATATATCCTCGGCCAGCTACCAGAACAAAACGTTTTACATCTGCAGTTCAGTATTTTCTGTTAAATTATCAATAGACTGGATTAATAAGTTTTTTTCCTTTTTTTCTGTGTATTTAGTCGTGAACTTTATTGTATAATTTTGTTGTGTGTATATTTCACTGTATAATTTTGTGCTGTGTAATAAGCAGTGTACTTTATTCTGCTATTGAAAAAATAAACTTGACTTGACTTGATTACACCTATCCATTGATGCCTTCACCGGCACACCTCCTGCCACTGACTGGAAGCGCCCACCTGGCCGTCCACAGAGAACATGGCTTCAACAGGTGGAAGAAGATATGGGTCTACCCATCAGTGCCTGTCAATTGTCAACTCTCGACCACTCGTTGTGGAGATCGCTACGACCCTCAGCCAGTCAAGCGCAGCAGTTGAGTGGTGCTTAGTCACTCACTCTATGAACACAGAACTAATGAGAACTAAAGGCCAAATAGTAGCCTCAAGCACAGCTAGCACAGCAACAGTGATATATCTGTAATACACAGACACCACATGAGTTCCACCATAGAGCAACTAGCCGAAAACACAGAATGTCTGTTTTACACGAATTGCATTAGACTTGCGCGCGAGTCATCACTGTTGTTCGTGCACTCAACCTAAAGAAGACATGAGCGTATTGATACAGCAGCGTTAAGAACTATTTCTGTTACCGACCGTTGAGAGTGCAGACATGTTGCCAAGCCCACAGGGCCCACAGCTGCACGGCACAGTCAGCACTGTCACTCAACAGAGGAAAGAACGGAGAAAACGACCTACACAGTCATTCATCAGTTTATCAATTGACTTTTCAGAGCAATCAATTTTTAGAGCAATCGTATGTGACCAGAAAAAATAGATTGTAAAACCCTTTGATGCCCACTGTTGCCATATGGATAAAGCTATAAAGCATCCTGTGGCAGACTGGGTTAAGCCGTCATTTGTAATTTTTGGCATCTGGGCACTCTGACACTCAGCCCACTGAGTGTCTGAGTGCCCAGATGCCAAAAATTACAAATGACGGCTTAACCCGGTCTGGCACAGCATGCTTTATAGCTGTACCCATGGCAACAGTGGGCGTCAAAGGGTTAATCACTTCACTCAATACAGGCCTAACAGATGTACTGGTATTTGATGTATGGATTATATATACTCAGTACAGGTGAATCTGCAGATCAGCCAATATAACATTATACAGATACCCAGCCCAGCCTCCTCCCACGTAAACCCAGATATCAATCATCAACCATCAGTTGTATCCTTGTCTTACACTGCTGTGAATCTCTGTTGACATAACGTCACTGTGAGTCAAACAGTTAACGTCGCTCAGAACAGTCCACGACGACAGCGACCATTAGCTAACAATGGCACTATACACTCCTAGCGACAGAAGGATAAACACAACAACGACATATAATGAGGATACATGTATATACTGAGGGTTTACAACGACTATAATAACAGAAAATATAGGCAGCAAATTTTGAAAGTCATGACTACGGTCATTCAGCTACCAATTAACATCAACACTAGTGAGAGACAGACAGACAGACAGATACCTGTAGGCAACCATCTCCTGGTTAGGCTGCTCCCAGCGCAGCACAATGTCTTGCTACAATACAACAACAACCACCACGGCGTATAACAGGTGAAAAACTAAACATATCGACAGTTCAAACTGAAGACAAATAACTGACAAAATTTCACACAAACTGCCGGTATAATTATGTAGTGAATCAGACTGATACGATTGTGGTGATGGTGCCACTGACATTGGCTTTTAGAACATTCGTTAATAGGCTGTAGGTTATATAGATACTATGGAATGAATAGTCATTAAAACGATTTACTCAACCATTCTTATCATCCACTCATTAAACCTAACGACGGTCTACTTCGACTACACTTGAATACACACGGCACATCAACTGGCCTTACACCACGACACAGTAACAACAGGACTGTTCTGACTAATGATCAAGATGGACTGAACCTGAATATTATCACACAAATGTGAAACAGAGCCACAGTGAACAGATACCAGTTTGTCGCGCAGTTCCTGTGCCACAGCCGAACACATCATGGATCGAGTGGTGTCGTCGGCGAGGAGGTGAGCCACTACACCAGCAGCAAAGTAGCTAACATCCAGCTGGCTGGAGTGAAGCAGTTCTCTGTACACGAGACCACGGACGGATAATATCTGTTGTTATTTCATGGCAACAGAAAACAGACATCTCAGTCAACTACAGACTACTACACAACATCTCAATGTGTCGGGGTTCTGACGTACGGAATGAGTCTCCATCAAACGCAGTGAACAGTTGGTCACATGATATCAACTCTTTATTAGTTATTTCACGTTAATGTCATAAATCCTAAATTAGAGACGATACTGAATCACAAAAGAACAACAACTACCGTATTTTGACAAGAATGTCTTCACCGGCGAGAATTTTCTTCAAATGCTTCACTTCAGCCAAGTTATTCTACGAAGTGCAAATTAACAGACATGAATATCGATGGTATTTGTTACCGGTATTGTGTAATGACAGCGAGAACTTGAGATTGGCCCGTCACTAGACACTGGAAGCAGCACAATTTTTTTGTTTATATTTACACAGTGATAGGTTGTCGCGACGGCAGAAATATTACAGTTACTGAAGACTTCTACTACAGAGTGTGTTTGAGGAAAATACAATTACTGCACCATTTGAAGTTTGCAATGAATCCAGCAGGACCTGTAATCCAACGACCTCTGCCCCAACGAAGCAACTGACGTGGCTCAGAATCGTCCACTCTGGAGACTGATGTCTACATTTGATGCCACGCACTCCTAATGGTGCATGCCAGAATAGAACAAAAGAATTGCAAATATGATGGGTGCAAAAATTAATTCACAAACAAAATTGTGAAATTTACGGTCACGGATATACACCGGCATTTATGATTCATTTTACAGTACTACTGAATCAGAATAGCATTAACTGAACTGTACAAGTAATTCCTTAGCAACACATTACAGCATCACAAGTCATCAACTACCACGTCTTGTCTTTGTTAAGAAAGAATGTAAAATAAACAAAAGTAAATAAACATAAAACAAAAAATATGTACTGAAAACAGCACAGCCATTAAAAGGAAACATAGTGACACTAAAATAACGTACTTTTTATTCACCCAGTAGCAACGACAAATAGAACAAAAATAAGCTCCAAACGGGACTGCCAGTTGACTCCTCGAAGAGGCAAAATTCGTTTGCCAAAGGTGCAACACCCTAAGTTTGAACGCATCTGACGCCGAACGAGGAAGAATATAAAAAACCTGTTTGGTTAAAATTTAGAATTTATTGTCTTGAAGTACCATAATTCACTGTTAGTCTTTTGATTACATGCATATTGGTGGAGGAGATAGCCTTTGAAATCAGCCATTTTCGCACATTTCAGACCACTGTGACCTTGACCTTGGATCGGGTCATACGACATACCGTCGTGTATCACTCATCGACCTCTACCTACACAGCAAATTTCGTTCAAATCAAAAAACTTTTTGTGGACAGAGGTACAGAGAGCTTCATTAGTTCGACGTGGAGGAGTCGGCCTAAATATAGTTGAACTTGAGACACGAGGTAAACGTGCTTACAAGGAACCCTAGCAGTTTGACTTCCAGAGATGCTCTCACTGCAAGCTGCTCAGACTTGAATGTCTACAGACATCAACATTACCACATCAGTTACAGCAGCTGGCAACAATATCATCAATACAACGATATCATTAGATCAGGCTTGCACTAAAGAGTTGCAAGTCGCACCTCTGTAGATTGATGATAACGAATCTACTTTAACGTGGCATAAAGTCCTAGGACTGCAAGGACACGTAACAGTAATGTGGGGTCACGTAGTAGTCAGTGCAATGAGACGCTCATTAGGCAGAAAAGGTTGCGACCATCCTGTGCCCATAAGTCAGGCAAAAGTGCTGTCAAATTAACGCCTTAAAAAGTAATGCACATAGGTAAATTCTATGAAGTCGGAGTTCCAATACTCAACTAAACAGCACTTATTTGACAATCGAATAATATTCGACCAATTATTATGTTGCGGTTGCAGCACTACTGTAATAATTTTGTAACAGATTTCTAAAAATAAGATGTGTAGTCATTCACTGACGGCCACCTACAGCATAAGTAGACCTGTCAAACTGATGTGTTAATTAACGCGTTAATGCTCGACTGAAATAATAAATAGCATCTGTTAATGCAATTAAAGAAATTTTATATACACATACAGATGGGATTATTTACCCCTCATTTGTCTGTGGCATATACAACAAAGCAAGTGTGGACATTAGTGATGCAGAAAGACATAAAGAAAATAATAAATATAACATATAATTAATATTTAATTACATCCTACAGATAAACCAAACATAATTCTAAACGACAGATTTGATGCCCCGTACCTTTGATATACCTGACACTAAACATCAACGTGTAAAGGTCTGGCTACACTGAGAAATAATGCACATGGCTCAACCAAACTACCACCTTTTACATTCAATTTCGAGGAGATCTGATTGAAACGTGTAAGATATTGACAGGAAAGGAACGTGTCGACAGCCAGTTGTTTTTCCAGATGGCTCCGAAACCTCAGAGGACACTCGATAAAAGTTTACGTTCCAAGATGTGCTAAGATCACCCGGAAAACGTTCTTCAGTGTGCGAGTCTGTAATAGTTGGAAGTCGTTGCCGCAACATGTGACTGACGCGCAGTCAACGAATTCTTTCAAGAACAGACTCGACACATACTGGTCAGATATGGGTGCACGAAAGCTTCTGCTGCTGAGCTCATCAACGTCAAGTATCAAGTAATCAACAGAATCAGAGTGCAGTAAACATTACTCATACCTCTAAAACTTTCAGGAAGATCTCCATTCCACCCTCGTCCACGAATACTTCACACGTCAATGGTGCCTCATCTATATAGCAATTATTACTGACAGTACGTATACTGCCAACTCCCAATATGTATTGTATATGGATGCCGAAATCTACATTTAAGGTAGTCATCATCATTAGTGCAGTCAGCAAAGACCGTAGTGTCACTCCAGAATAGCCACACTTCATGGATCTTCCTGACAGATCAGCCGGCGGATGAAATATATCTAGATAATCGCAGAGTACTTTAGGCCGACATTCTGATCTCGATGCTTGTCAACGAAGGAAGACACAGCGACAGTCTAACTTTAGTGTTAAGACTGCAGCTACTGGCACTTGAAAGAAGACGGATCAGTAAAGTCAAATTTCACAACTTAACTTGTACAACAAAATAAAATCACCCTCATACAGGACTGCAGGTAAACACAACTAACACCCTAAGTTTGAAGGTCACGTGACGCCGAACAAGTACGAATATCATAAATCGGTCCGGTTAAAATTTAGACATTGTCTCAAAGTATTATAATTCACCGTTACTCTTTTGATTACATGCATACCAACGGAGGAGATAGACTTCAAAATCGGCAATTTTCACAAACTTTAAGACCTCCGCGACCTTGACCTTGACCTTGGATCAGGTCATATTGCATACGGTCTCCGTCGACCTTTACCTACCTACCAAATTTTGTTCAAATCTGAAGGACTTTTGTGTACGGATGGACGGACATTGAGATGGGCTTTATTAGGTCGACTCTGAGGAGCTCTGACCTAAATACAGTGACAGTGCATTGCTGCTAGCAGATAGACAGCTAGTGTGTATTAGTGATATTACCACTGAGGTTCCACAGCGCCGACAGCGTAAACTTCAGAGTGGTATCAACGACTTGACTGCTGACTCGCGAGTCGATTATTGACAATAACTTCTGCATGTACCGCCGATCTCCGCCCAGACACGATGTCTGACTTGTTGGAATCTAAAAGAAACACAAAATCACAGTAAGGTAGCAGGATATGCGAGAAAAACTGTTGTATGATATAACTCTGTTTCTCTAATTTTGTGCACACAATGTTTAAATCCCCCGAAACAATGGTATAAATCATGCCACTTCCGAAATGAAAACGTGATGCTAGTCTATTATCCTCAACAACGTCTGTCTCTGAGGATAATGTGATCCACTTGTTGGTTTCTTCAATCCAGTCTCCAACGTAACCTAACATCTACATTTGTCAAACACCTAACATAAAAATAGTCAGTCAGTAAGTAAGTAAGTGTTATTTCTAAAAGGTGCAATTAAAATAGTTCACGCTGCACTGTGGCCCACTATCCGAACAAAAATGTTTTTATCGCCACATGTTCAGCTCGCTGTGGAATAACAGCGTAATGTAGTTTCTGTAGCTAACAAACCACTGCATATGTGTATCATATTATCAATCAATCTATCAATCAATCGATCAATCGATATTTTTTTTAGAGTGGTTAAGTAGTAAAAACCACTGCTAAGACCACTGTAAAGAGTGTACAGCTAGTGTCCAGGAAAGTTAGTTAATGTCCAGGAGATAGCCGGGAAATGATATGAAAAAAGGTGAGTTTTCAGTCGCTGGCGGAATGTGGTCAACGATTAAGCGGACATCACTTCAGCCGATTTGTGGGCCGACCACCAGGAAAGCTCGGTTGGCAACAGTTGACAGCCTGATCGACGGCACCACCATACGGTTGGAGTCGGTAGAACGAAGAGATCGACGGCC
>Ga0056114_1001669_pt1 | contig 10444 bp, 8 predicted proteins | sample WorMetHERISLAND1_FD_77005 | JGI IMG/M metagenome (GOLD analysis project Ga0056114, IMG submission 77005) | Marine gutless worms symbiont microbial communities from Max Planck institute for Marine Microbiology, Germany - Olavius loisae HERON... ... | reverse complement strand
CCTATGTGATCACAATTCACCAACGTTACAGACAGACAGACAGACAGACAGACGGACGGACAGACAGACGACATGCGATCGCAATACCGCGCTTTGCACTAAAGTGCATCGCGCGGTAAAAAACTGATATACCACAAAAGTAAAAATTGTGGTCAGATGCATACTATGCATGAAAAGGTTTTCACAACAGCTGGATGGTTGGTTGAGCATGGTTTAAGGTCTGCGCCAACACAATATAGGTTATACGGCCGACCGTTTTTAGCAGCTGGATGACTAAGACTCTTCAGTGCAAAGTGATGACGATAAGATGGCAAGGCACTGGTTTATATTGATATAGCCGCCTTCGCCAGTCAAATACGTGTCAAGAATATTTGGCACATAGTTCAGGATTACGTTAAATACAGGCCACACGAACAGTGCACTTTTGCTAAACGTTTTAGACGGAACGCAACGCAGTGCTACAAAAATTACAGAGAATATAACTGGAAACATGCTGAGAACAGTTCAGCCAAGCAACTAGCTTTGTATTCCAATGTTTGCATCATTTCACATACTCTTTCGATTAATCTGCCGCTACTGAGAAGTCTAGCACTCACACTGAACTGCACAAAGAAAAACAAAAACGATTATACGAAACTTCGCTTTCCAGAACTTGGCTCAACTAAAATGGCACGTGTCACAGAGTTCGGCAAAAACAAAATGTCTGTTTAAAAACATTCAGCTCGATGAATCTACAAAGATGTACTCAGAACGATGCACGGCAAAATTATGCGTCCAATACACACACACACGCATCATATACCAAATGTGGTAATAACATAAACGTGCACAAAAAAACTAAAGTCACCCAACAACCGGGTAAATTCTCAGCAGTGTGGATCCATATACATACATATGCATACAAGTACAAAAAACACACACACACATACTAGTCACTATATCCGACGAGACATGTGAGACAAGCGACATTAGAAAAATGCCGGACATCTATGCTACATCTTGAACAAAGATTCGAAGATTTATTTAATTTGCCGACATCGATACAAAAATAGCAACAACTCGGTGGAATCATAAAAAATTAATTGTTATACAGAACCTTCTAATGCAAACATTAATTTCAATCATACATTATCAGATAAGGATATGCTATGCATCGGCTAGAACACAGAATCAAACACTAGCTGCCGGGAAAAAACAACGTGCAGACACTCCGAAAAAGGGCCACACCCGTCAGTGTTGCTGCTCTCAGTGTTGCTGCTCGGGAAATGAATACCATATGTGATGTGCAAAACTGAATGCATATATGACGACATTATTATAATATATGTTTATATTTCTGGCACAAAATCAACTGCCGATTACGCGGTCGGATAGCTGCAGACATCAACAACCAACATAGAGAATGCTGGCATGGTGCATCAGTGGCACAGTTGAGCAAACTTAACAAGATACTAGTTATGCTACATTGCATAACAAGTTCACAAAATTCAATGCACTAACGTTCAGCAGATCAGCATCAATTAACGAATACTACATCTAGTCACAGCCGTGAACGACTATAAAAACGATATGGCACTAGTGAAACTTCTGAACTCCGTCGGTATGTTTAACAGGGCTGCAACCAGAGTTGGTTATGGTTTTAAGGTATTTTAAGCATGCAAACAGCAGCTATATCAGGCTGAATTAGTAACTTTTTATTTTATTAGTAAGGCCAATGGAGTTTATAAAAGAATTTATTATTCTGAAATGGATATTATGGATGGATGGATGGATGGTTAGGGTTTAACGGCATTTTAAGCACGCAAGTAGCGGCTATAACATGCCTGAAGAAGTAAAACGGATATTCTGGAAGAGATCTTTAAGATTAGAAGCTGCAAGCAGCCAGAGTTACTTGATATAACGAACAAGAAATAACTTTCAACCAGACTTCCACATAAGCACAGATACTTATTTATTTATTACGAAAATTATAAATGCTGCAATTGGAAATGTAACATAAGAGCAACGACGTCATCGTTTTAAACACAGGCAAAGCAAAAGAATCCTAAATTTGCACTGATATATATACACACACAAAAACAAATGGCATAGAAATATGTCAAGCTAATTAGGATATAACATAGATATAATAAACCTCAAATGATGCATTGAGTTCTGCTGCTGCCGGCCAATCACTGTACTAGGCCAAGTACACTGCTGCTTGAAATAAAAAGCACTATAGTAACGAGAAGGCATACGTAGTTAGAGCTTAAACCGGAACTGCAGACCGTGATGCCACAATGTGCCAAATACAGTAAGTAACAAAGTAATGTAACAGTGAACTGAACTCTGCAACGAGAACTCTCAATATCTAGCGGTAACTGAATTACTGCAAGAAACTAGTGCTGCGCAGAATATTCAAAATTTAGGATCGAATCGAATAGTTAATTGCAGTTCTATTCGATTAAAAACCAATCCAACTAATTCAAAGTTTTCCAATACTTCCCATGACCAATTTACTTGTTCTACTAAATGACGCTGACCTTTCAACTAATTGCTATATGTATATGTAATATATACAATGAAGGGACTGCGGCTTAGTAAGAAAAAATGTGTCTATCTCAGTCTGCAATGCTGTTGTTAACAATGGTCTTGACCCTGCTTGAAGCCTTTATGTTGGGTCACTATGACTCTCCAAGTACTGAACAATACAACGGCTTGCCTACAGCACAATACCACTAATGGCACAAACACGGGTGACACAGAACTGCTGAAACTGCTTAACGAGTACTTATTTGGTCACTTGAGTTCGGCAAAAACTTCGATTCGATTCGAAATAAGAAATACTCCATTCGCACAGCACTACAATAAACGCTAGAACAGTCTGTCAACTCTTCATCAATGAACAGTAGTCTCAAAAACCTACAACATTGTATGTTCTATGTACAAAACAGCAGCCGCAAAAAAAACCCAGAAAAACGTACAAGTAACGTAGTGTATATATATCCTACTGAGGTTCAAGCCGAGCAAAAAACTGAAACGTAACGGCAACGAATGTCAACGCAAGTCGAGACGTTAGCTGTTCTATGCACTGCAGACTGCTTCGTGGCTCAGCAGAGAAAGCTTCCACTTCCATCGTTCCTGGAGAGCCCGCTGGCGGCCATGTTCCATCATAAGCACCTCGTTAAGTGCAGCCAGCTTGCGGATGTGGTCGACGGCACGACTCAGGATGGCTACCTTCGAGACGCGGCCGTCGCCTCGCGTGCCCGGTACCACGTCGCGGAGGCCGTAGAAGTGGCTTTTGAGGTGGTAGCGACGCTGGCGCTCCATGACGTTGTGCTGGGTCCGCTTGTGCCGCTCGTCGTCCTGACCACAACTGTCTGACGAGGAGTCTGACCCAGAGACGGGCGACGAGACGGCGGTCGAGGTGGCGATACGTCGAGGTCGCCTGGAGGACCGACCAGACAGTCTGAGGCGAGGGTTGACAGACCTGTAAGACAAGCAAGATATTAGATGGATGGATGGGTTTAACCCTTTCACGCCCACTGTTGCCATGTGAGCACAGTCATAAGCATTCTGTGCCAGACTGAGTTAAGCCGTCATTTGTAATTTTTGACATCCGGGCACTCTGACTCTCACGGTGGTTGAATTACGGTGTGAAATAAGGCTGAGTTCTCTCTCATAATTACGTCATTAGACGCAATGAATACCGGTATCTAATTTCTACATTGTCAGAATCTACCATTCCTTAGGTATATTCACTGCAATTTTTGTTTCAATCTACACAATATTCACGGAGATATGAAAAAATGTGAGTGGGTGTTTTTTTTCTGAACACAGTGTATGTGCAACTGACTTATCATTCAGCTAGTTAATATACCATATCGCCAATGACACAGTAACGGACACATGGGAAACTCACTAAGTCATATCATTAGCCAGGAACGGCAACCAGGTGTGGCAGCAAACACGTTAAGCTGTAATTCGACATTGGGTGACTTCCTGACGCTGAAAAGCTTCCTTCAACAGCCCGGAAACAGTCATCCTACGGATCCAAGCCTAGTGACAGCAGTGCACAACGCTGAAAATCATTCGTAGTCGCCTTCCACAGTAAGTGAAACCAAAATTAGGTTACTAAGTTCACTACCTGAGTCTGGGCCCTAGCACTCCTTCCACTTCAGCTGTGTCACTGTTACACTGCCGCGAGAAGGCTCTACCAGAGTCTTCAGCCCAAGAAAGCAACGGAACAAAAACATACACTGAAATAAGTATAAGTTTGTTTATAACCAGCAGATTAATATCAAGTTGTCACAAAGTGCTGTAGCCTTGTGATATAGATAGAGAACAAGTTTTTTTGAACATCACATATGGCATCAAACAGCACGTTGACAAGCGGCAGAAGTGTCACGTACTTGACAGGACACGGCGAGTATGTGGAGACGGTAGATCGAGACGCAGGCATCGGTCGACATCGAGGATTACTGTAGTTGTGCATAGCGGCGACCTGGGCCGACATTGATTCAGCAGCGGGAAGAACCATCACGTGACGTCTGGACGCAGGTGGATTCTCTGCCGGTCTGTGGACACTCCACCCACACGACGATACGGACACAACGTCAATCTCTTCCAACTCGTCATCTGAACAGACACATCAATCAAACCATCCACGTCACTTCATTAGGCTGCTAGCCACTAACAATCACATTACAAACTTCCAACACGGTGATAACATTTCTGGCAATAAACGGGTTGGAAGAAAATGGGGGACTAGAATTCCAGGGGTCAAAATTTATTTCAGGATCAGAAACGAATGACAGTCTGACATCCACCCAACACCTGATACTTCATTTTCAGTATATGCATTTTCAGCACGCCCGAATTAGCAAGAAAGGGTGAATATGATTATGTTGCAATGCCGATATAAAAGTAATAACTTTGTACCTTCGTACAGTAACAAATGCAGTCTTGGCCAGTCAAGCTACTGTTAACTGTTTTACTCTTTTTTTGGATGCAAGAAGAATGAAGGATGAAGGTTTTTTAGTGCTCGTGCTACTGCTGCCAGTCCTCAAGTATTGAACAGTCTGCTAAATTCGTTACGATCACAGGACCTCAAATACGACCAGTTCAAGACCGTGCTGAAAACATTTTGCATACCTAATCAGACCATGACGCTATGTGACTATATTGCTTTTAGAAATTTTTTATTTACCAACTTACATCACTAGTAGTGGATCCGTAAATGAAGCTCTGAAACCCTGACAGCAAGAACACATACACTAGGAAATAATAAAAGTTTCAGTTAAGTCAGAGGCAGAGTTTTAAGACGAACATGTCAATAACCAGCAGTGTCTACAAGCGACATATGGGACATGTCAGAATGTTATCATGATGTGATGCTATTAATCTGATTATTATAAACACTCTCACGGCTGACAGTGCCCGCTCGCCCACACACTTTCTCACCGACACGGAACGCACTATCAACTGAACAATGGCCACCCGTTATAACACAGCCACGCTGTGTTATTAGAGGCCGTGTGAACGTACTGCAGCCCGTGTCACGCTATTTCCGTTTTTTGAAGGCGCGCCTAAACTCCGCAACAATGATTGATGAGGAAACTCTCGTGGGCCTTTAAACGCCGCCCGCAGCCGTAGTGAACCGTACAGACTGGTTGGTGTCCGTATTGGCGGACGGACGGACGATCAGCTAAGTGGCATGACCGGTTTGTTTCAAGGATAAAAACTGGGAACCGTTCCAAGGACTGGGTGGAAGCGGTGAGGGGGGGCGACAGGCCGGTCGGGCGTCTAACAATAGACAGACACGCGCCGCCACTCAGCGCCGAAGCTGCTCGCCAGATCACAACAAACGCGACAGGTGCTCGCTGTCGATAATAATTCACTCACTATAGTCCGCCAACGCTCTTATTAATGCCGCCCCTGCAGACCTACCAGCATTGCCAGCACTCGCTAACAACCACCGTCTCATCTACCTACATGGCTGTCAGTGTCACACCGGCGGACTATATACAGGCGCCAGCCGTTACTAACAACTTAATTAAACTGATCGTCACGGCGTTACTCGTAACCGTCAGTCAATGTTCTTCAGCTGCCAAGTTCAGTTCAGTTCAATCTCTTCAATAGTTCTCAGAGGAAAACCGACAAACTTCCACCTTTTAATTCATGCGTTTAAGGGCCAAAAATCGCCGTCACCGTTCTATTGAAGACTTGATTGATTCACCAGGGTTTAACGTCTCCACCAACACAGTATACAGGTTATCTGGGAGACGGTTTTAGAGGTCAAAAGACCCAACCAACAGTACCAAAGTACTGAAGGTACACAAAGATACACAAATAACACAAAAATACAATAAGTGCACAGACATACAAAACACAGCAAATCCCTTAGTCTACACTAATATGGGGTGACTAGGGGGTGGATCCCACAGAGGGCAGGGTCGCCAAGCCTGGACGGCGGTGAGACTGCCGCCGCGGTACCACCGCGGTCTCTTGAAGACTTAACAAATGTTTAACAAAGAAATATTACCATGTCACAAGGTTTTCAATAACCCGTGATCATGTCACAGGCGTCAACTTAAAGATTCGCATTGTCTAACTTATTCAAGGACATCAGCAGTGGACGGCGGAGGCAGAAATTCCTTGCATGAAAAGATAAAACAGGTTAAGACTAATAGTCAGAAGTGCACCAACCGGATCCAGCAGGAATATATGGTCAAATATGGTGGTCACCCAGAAACTAACGTACGTGGACAGAAAATATGAAGACAATTTTAAGACTCGAGTTATACAATAACAGTTAGTTTCTTTAGACTACAGCAAAACTACTCAACCTGTTGTTAGGTGTATACATAATTATGTCAGCCAACATTACCACTTCTGTATCGGCCACTGACCAGCGCCCCGCACTGTGCAACCAACCGTCTCTAGCCTTGGTCACTGTTATGCTAATTACAGCCACTCCATATTATGCAGACTGGCTTAATGAATGCACTGGAAAGCTCTTATTTCATGCATTCCGCACTGTACTGTCTGCTGACCTACTGACTGATACAGCAAAGGAATGTATACTAGTTTGGCCGACCAACGCAGCAGTCATTCGGGAACGAGCCCCACTTCAAACCTGCCGCACTCAGTCAACTAGGCAGGCTGACTGCCTATAAATCAACAGGTCAGACACAATAATGCCGCAGCGTAAGCACCTTTAACGACGCCTTTATGGGCCATGCAGCCAGCCATTTAATACAAGATGAAATCGGTCAGAGACACAATAACCATTGCAAATTATAGTACACTGGGTTCAGAAGACCAAAAACTGGGTTACTGACCCAGTTAAGCCAATCAAATAACACGGTTTATATACACTCCCCTCTTAGAATCTGCATTTGTAGTTTTTTTTTACAGTGATACATAGACAAAAAAGTAAATTCCTTTCCCGAGCCTCAAGGGCCCATAGGGCAGCGCTGATCTCCGTTTCATAGCCCTCAGCCGGATGCCAGCCTAAGCCGCACGACCACGGATACGAGGCTAGTGCATCGCGTGGTATGCCCGTTTACTCCCCAGCTTTCGCTGATACTCATTAACCGACCCCGAAGGGACGACACGCTGAGTTGGCGTTGGTGCACAGCAGCCGCGGGTGGGATTCGAACCCGCGACCCCTCGCGGTCGCAAGTCCGCACCGTACCACTCGGCCACCGCGGATGAAATTATATCAGCAAAATTTCACTAATTAAATGACAACATGTAAGTACAGTAACGCACAACATGTATTCATCAAGAGTGAATTGAATTTCAATAGGACTGTCTGTAACACAGAGCACCAGTACGTGAAAATTATTCCACTGTCGCACTCTTAGTGCCTATCTCTACTATAGTATGTGGAGTGGTATAACGTGTTGCTAACTCCACGGGTGCAGTCATGCGTGAACAACAGCTGGGCATTACACTATCGCGTGACAGAGGAATAAGCGTGGTAAACTGTGTAAACACACTTATGCACTGCAACAAGGTCTAACCAAAAGCCGGCTGGAAAGTCAGTGACATCAGATTTAAGCCAGAAATTTCCCTTGACTAATCTAATGTTTGACAACTTTGACTCTAAATTCTACAGACATCCTGCAATGAAATTATAACTCACAAAATTACGTCTATGTAAATTGACTGCAACTGCAATTTCAATGAAGATATTATTACTGTAAGTTACAACGAATTAAATCCAAGTCCCAGCCAGGCTGGGTTGAGGCTAAACTATCAAACGATCAAACAACATGTTAACTTACAATTATTTTACAAAACATCAGCTAGTAAGATTTACGGACGATTCGCCTCTTCGTCAGTTCGCCCCTGGATGTTTCACCCCCAAGATGTTTCGAGCCGTGCTTGGGTTTTAACTGAATAAGCAGGAAACGTTCAAGTCCAGAGCGAAACGTCCAGGGGGCGAACTGGCGAAGGGGTCAAAACGCGTCCATTTATTACCAGCTAGAGAGACGCACCTGAAAACGAAGAGAAATACGCGGATGTTTCGGAGTCGGGGTCATAGACTGGCGACTTGGTAACACTGCAGTCCGGCGTCACGGGGATAGTCTGCAGAGAAGTCTGTGACGCGACGCACTGCAACTTAGTCAGGCCGCCCGCATCACACGGGAACACGTTCTTCGGGTCGACACAGCGGTCCGTGTGGTTACTACAGGCGGCGGTAATGGCCGGACAGCAAGGCCGGCCGTCGCCGGTAGATTTGTCGTCGGTCGCGTCGGCCGAAGCGTCGGACGTCTGAGGGACGATCAGCGTCGGCGGCGGCAGGAGGCAGGTCGTCTGCGACCACATGCAGTCGCGAAGTACCGGACCGTCGACGCGTTCCAGACCGGAGCACTCGCACGACGTACACGAGCAGAGAAAACTGTCACTCCGAGCACGCGTTGTCGGCGACTCAGCCACAGACTCTGACGTCGTGGGACAGTCACTACAGCTATCTGCCGCGTCACTACTGTCACAGGGAGACCACGGCGGCGTCAGAATCCCCCACTTCGAGTAGTCACCTTCAAATAAACAGTCATCGTCGTCTTGTACATCGTCCGCCACTCGGTTGAGAGGCGGCTCCAGAAACGGCGTTGGAAACATGACGCCTCGACGCTCTTGTCTGCTACTCTGAATACAAACACATACACAACTGCTAAATTATATAGAGTTCAAATATGCATCTAACAGAGACTGTAACCAGAAAAACTAAATGCTCTGTATGAATACTTGGATACTATTCGACAATCAGTCGATGGGGAACGGTGGTTTAGATAGATACGACATAACGCCACTGTTGTCATAATATAAAAGCACAGTTTCATTGTAAAAACGACTGACATTTTAGATGTGCGCAAAAAAGCAGACGTCTGGCTATTAATGCGGCATTTAAACGCAGCCCGCGGCAGGACGCTATTCCAGACGACGGCGGTACCGCCCCATTTCGCGTTGGCAATTGCCGTACACACGTTAAAATGAAATTCGTTCGTTAGCAATCAGACATAGTTGAAATACCAAAACGCGAACTTACTGCGTCGCTGCGAGAAAGTAATCCAAATCTGCGCCACTGCAACGTTGTGAATAACTTCACGTGGCCAACTACTAGGCCAGACAGTCAGCGACGAATGACAGCGTACTCTAGACTGCACCGGTTCACACGCAACTGTGTCAGTGCGCGTCTGCAGTATGACAACTTATTCTGATCGATCACAACCTTGCGTTCGACTTTAAAGGAACGAACATTAGCGAATTTACTACTATGCACTCCCTCATAAACTCGACGAATGCGTCAATGCGAACAAGTGTTTGCCAGACAGCCGACAGCTCAGCGCCCACGTATGCGGAGCGATCGAATAGGCGTGTCAATGGCCAGGCTCGATTTCCCGCGCTTTTGGTGGGCGGAGCTCCCGAGACGCTTGCGTCGCTGATGAATGGATAGATGACTGACTGGGTTCTGCATGGTTGGGGCCTTGGGGAGACTGAGTGAACCCTTTTCACTGCAGACAACAACGGCGGCGGCGATTGAGCGCATATCTCTGAAGTCTGAAAGAACGAGTGTACTGTTTGGGTCGGTACACTCATCTCAAACCCGACACGCTTTCGCAGTTCACATGTCACTCACTACACACACAGTGCACACTGCCAGGATCTACATTGGCGGATTCAGGGCCCGCGCCTGGTGCCCGGCCCCTCCCCTTTCGGAATGGGAATCCTCCTTATCACCAGATTTCCTGGACTCCAAAGATGGCTGCTAAATAGCATCTCTAGCTGTTTTCGAGATATTGGGCCCGAAATAACTAAGCAAGTAAGTAAGTGTTTCCTTGGAAGAAGAATTTGCACATATTATTGATTGGTCTTTCAACAATAAACTCACAGTTAACACATCAAAAACTAAAGAAATTGTCTTCCGTCGCTCGCGCTTTCCAAATAAACTTCT
>Ga0056114_1001668_pt1 | contig 10444 bp, 9 predicted proteins | sample WorMetHERISLAND1_FD_77005 | JGI IMG/M metagenome (GOLD analysis project Ga0056114, IMG submission 77005) | Marine gutless worms symbiont microbial communities from Max Planck institute for Marine Microbiology, Germany - Olavius loisae HERON... ... | reverse complement strand
GGTGCTACCCTCTTGTGCCACTTCTCGAGGGCGTTCCCCTATCCGCCACCTGGGGACGCGTGTGGCTGCCGTAGTGCCCCGGCAAGTCAGCTTGTCTCTCACACGCGCTGACAACCACAGATTTATACATAGGCTCTATACAAATGGCCCATGGACAACTTTAGCTGCGTATTGGATATAAAAGACCACATGAAGTGTATGCATATATCCTCCAGGAATATGTGCTCTGAAGGATACATAAGAGCGAATGTTTCACCACCCAACCACGAACACTAACCCTAACCTTATCTGCTAACCCACGACCATGCACCTTACCCAGGATTATTGCCTGAAACTTAGATATATTCTATTAATTGTATAACATTGTAGTCTGTGGAAAATGCATGAGACATCCATTGTCATTGTATCACACGAGTGGTTATACAAGGAAGCTAAATGCTGTTCCCAAACAGATGGAATAGCTATACCAGTATCACACTGTGACTAACTGTACACGCAGGCACACAATGATTATGCAGTTATCGGAGTTTTCTGTTTTATTTTCTTTGTTATTGGTGAATACCAATCTCATCATCGGGGTATCTGTTCAAGATGATGTAGCAGTGTTGTTCTCACTGTTGTATGGTACTTCATTTTCAGTTGATTTAGTAGAATTTTGTGAATGTCGGTCTGCAGTTCAAGCTCTGAATCCGTGAGTGATACAGATAACGAGCAAACCAAAGAAGGTGCACAGAATTCTTCTGGTGAACATTCAGACAATTTGCAACCGTTGGGAGGTGCTGCAAGAAGCGATGATGAGACTCAGTATTCAGTAGGGTCAGAAGGTGCGGGTGCCTTGCCGCGACCGACTTGGCTGGATACCAGCTCCCAGGACAGCGGTGTAACTGATGCCCGAGTCCAGTCTATCAGAGACATTATCAGGGTGAGAGTGTGTGTTATCTGTGGCTTGCTTTCATTTCAACCAACCAACAGCTATGTATGTTCAGTCTGTTTGAGCAATTGTCACCCAACGCTTTCAATGCGTGGCTAATTATTATTCCCATTCGTGGATATATATGCCACTTTTGGCATTCTTACTGCATGTCAACTGTGCTAAACGTGGTATGGGCCTGACTGTCTGTCCATCATGTTGTGGTATAATTTGAACAAAAACAGACCTACGATCATGCGGCTTTCACCCATTGACTCTAGTTTTGGTGATGTAAGGATGTTGCAGAAATTTGAACTTTGGTATTATCACCCCTGCGAAACAATTTGATACAGGTATCTCAATTTTGAAACTCGAAAACCATATATTGTTGCTGCTACTGTCACTGTGCTCACTGGCACCTTCCAGTAGGCTGCAGCCAGCCTGACAGTAAAATTTGCACCTCTCCCATTTGCAAATCCAATGCAAGATAAATAATATTAATACATTAATGTTGTGAAGCCGATGACCTATACTGCATCCTGGACATTGGCTGATGCCATGTTCTGATGTGTACATCTGAAACAAATTGCTATTGCAAGAGCTATTACAGTTTTTCAACCAGCTTAGCTGAGTTGTGGATAATGAATATTTGTACTATATCAGGGCATAATTGTTCAAGAGTGAGTGTAAAGTGTAGTTAAATTATAAATTGAGTTAAGATGTCGCTGAGCAGCATTAGTGTTGTACAGGAAGCTGTTATTCATCCTGATTTATATGGAGTTCGTCGGTCAAACCGTCCACATACTGTGCCGTCATCCTCTTTACTGCTGCTAGAGGTTAGACTGTAGTAAACAGTTTGTAGTTAATACACTCTTCTGTTTCAGTAGCGATGCATTTGAGGTTTATCGATTATTCCTTCTCTGTTTATGTGAGTACTATTGCTCAGAAAGTTCTAGATAACTTTATTTGTGGAATTTCTACCATGCTGATGCAGACCGCAGTTATGCTATGGCCAGTCATTCGTCTGTTTGTCTGTCTTTGCCATTGGTGTGTCCTGAACATATAGTTATGAATTTTTTGAAAATAATTATGCGTGAACATTGGCCAGGTGACAGAATAGCACAAATCAGCTCCAGTGGGATCATCACAAAATTCCAAGTGCTGCAGGGCTGTGGTAGATAACGTGTGGTGTAACATGCTTTATTTGCATACATGCTTTTTATGTTGGGAGATGCTGGCCTTACATACGGAATTTGTTTAAGATTTTGGGGGACAATTTTTACTTTTTTTGAAAAAAGGGAAGTGTTGTTATTGGAAAACTGTAAGGAGTACTCACTATGGATTATTTATTGATTTACCTGAACAGCTGTGAGCAGGTCAGCCACAGTTAGTTGATATCACCAGTGAACTATGTATAACACAGTAAGAAACTGTATGTCAATAAGTTAATAAAAATTTCTTCTGAATGTGATAATTTTGCTCAGGCTTGTTCTTCTTGTTATCTACATAAGAAGCCTGGTAGTCATGCCTGCATGCCAGAGGGCAAGTGACCCATATATACCTGAAGATTATCAGCTGATATGTGAGCACATACGTGTAATGTTTCAAAGGGAGTTGACAGACTTCATCAGCGAGTGTGGACACAACAGAGAAGCAGTCTGACTCTTGGTAACAGTTGTTAGATTGTTAGATAGCCTATTGAATGTGACCTTTGAACTTGTGACATACTGATCCTCTCAGAATAACTCTAACTTGCTCATGTGTAGGTAGTAAGTACATAGAGAAGGTGTGCGGTTAGTTTTCTTGGTTTAAATGTTTTAACGGTGAGTTTGTCTGACTTGGAGTGAATGTGGACGATGTTGGTAAATCTGCAGGACACTGAGACGGAAGATCGCTTGTCAAGAGTCAGGAGTCAATTCACTGGAACATTCGTCGAGTGAGATTGCCGCACTGGCTCTGCGTTACGTTTAACTGACATTTGTATTATTTTACTGGAAGAAAACATACAATAATCATGCACTCTTTTAATGTCAAATTGTCTGCACCTGTGTTACGTTTTTTTTGCTCTTTGGAACTTTGTTTATCTATAGGCTGTTTAGTGATGTTACTTTACATGCTGTAGTTGATTTCAGGTCTGATCTAAGTGACGAGCCAACAGAATCGGATTCTGGTTCAGATTACAGTGATCAACATCGCCGATCATCCAGGTAAGACGGTATTGGAATTGCTGTCTCGTTGGCGTTTGAGTCGGAGATGTCTGTTTTTGTCAAAACAGTTCTCATTTAGCAGCCACGTAAATGCTGGCAGTGAGTGACATTACAGCAACATCATTATTTTACCCGTGTTTTTGTCTTATTTGGTTCGGCATAAAAACCATTGCAGTTGTGGACTTGTTGACGCGCTGTTCAGTGCATTAGTTACTGTAACATTTGACAAGTTGATGTTATTCAGTGGTGATGTGCCTATACAATCACTGGTACACTATTAATGGTCAGTATTGTTATACAGTACAATAAGATACGATACAATACGAAAGTTTGACGTGGAGTGAAAAGCTGGCGGTGTGGCTAGCTTAGTCTAGCACATATAACCAACAACAAATAAAATAAAAAGAAACAGATTCTTTGAGAATAGGATGGAACTGACCTGAGGTGAGAGATAGATTGACAATGTTGGTAATGGTAGGAGTAAGGATGGAAGGACATGCTTTCAGAAGCCAGGTAGGAATTGGTTCAGAGTCAAGACTGCTTGTTAGGACAGTTGAACAGAATCTTGAAATTTAAGCTTCAGATGAAGACCCAAAAGAGGAAAATTGGAAGTGGATATTGAGTGTGGGGAAGAAATATTGGAATATTGCTGATGAGAGAGATACGAAGCTTGGATATTTTTTGTTCGTGAAGAAGTTAGCAAAGCTGTTGGCAAGGAAAGTACCTGGGTAGAGGTAGGTAATAGTGATGAAGATTTACGATGAAGTAGTTTGTTAACAGTTTGCCACAGACGCTTTGGTTTGGGATGACTTTTCTAAAAATTAAGTTCGTCATTTAACTTACTTAATGGAGGTTGCTTGGGTGTTTTTATATCCGTCCTGTCTGACCAAGTTGGTGTCAGACCAGTGCCGTAGTTTACAACGTGCGTGGTTTTGTGGTGTAAACTTTGTGCAGAGCTAGAACGAGGCGTCGACCAGCTGCAAAACGTCGACCGGTCGGTCGTCGCGTGACCCACCAGCAGCGTCCTGTTATAACAGGCGACTCATCATCGTCAGGCAATGATGACGACGACGACAATTACTCAGCAAATGAACCATCGAGCAGCGCCAACAGCAGTGACACAGACTACCACCGACGCACAACGTGGCTAACAAGACGCATGGCTGCTCAGGCCGTCAGGTGGCGTTCGCAGACATTTTACAGTCTTTTATAGTCTTACATCCTCCTAGTTGGTTTTCAGAAATCCTTTGGAAAATACTGGAGCCACATTTTTTGCAATCAGATTTCCGTTACTGCATGGTTCTGTTATACTGAACAGTAGATGCCAGTGGTGGGCATTGGTGTAAAACGTTTCAATTTTGCATTGCATGGTCTTGAAAATTTAGATCAACAAATGGAGCAAGTGTCACAATAAGCTATTGAACCAGGCTAGTCCTCTTTTACCTGTGTTTTGCATTGTTTGCTTCTTCTGGGTTAATTTTAGTTCGTGCATCGTCTCTATTTTTAATTTGTCTTCTCTCCTGTATATTCCAGCGTGAACAAACGTGAATGGCTCTGTGTAGCTTAATTGTGCTGATGTGCCATTAAGAATCTACTCACTCACTCACTCACCGCCAGGCCTGTGCCTTTGAGCCTGATAGTGCACCTGACGATGCCCTCGTGGTCAGCTACATTAAGTTTGCTGTCACAAACAAGCTGGATGGGTGGACATAAATTGTAGCAGAATTCATGTTTTTATTTGTATTACTGAAAAGTCTGAAAATCAATGCTTCCGTCGTTGAAAGATTAATCCTTACAAGTAGGCTGCCTGCTAAAACTCAGTAATTAATTTTGTTAATTTTTAGGTGAAAAATTTGTTAAACTTTTCAGTGGATAGTACGGAGATAATTACACTGAGTTAGGTGGTTTATTTTCATGCTAAAATATTTTAGCAATTATGGGAATAGTGACATTGTTTGTTAAGGCATAAACCATACAGTTACAATTGTTCAGTTATTATGAAAATCGTACTCAAAGTACAAAATAGACCGAAATACTGTAGTAAAATACAGTGAGGTACAAACATATAAAAGCACATCGATACCTATACAGCTAGAAATATGAGGCCAGAGCCCAACAGGAGGCTGCCTGGAAATTTCATCAGATTTATATTTAGACACGCTGTCATATAACCACGTGTCATTTCAACCCTATGACGTCCACTGTTGCCATATGGGTACAGCTATAAAGCATCCTGTGCGAGACCGGGTTAAGCCGTCAGTTGTAATTTTTGTCATCCGGGCACTCTGACTTTCGGGCTTCTGTTGTTAGTTATTGGTATTTTTGTCTGCTTAATGTGGTGTGTGTGTGCGTGATAGTTACAAGGAGCAGTCGGAAGGTTCAACTGACGAGGACGACTTGATTGATGCGTCTGAATTGGCTGATGATACTGCAAGCCAAGATGAGTCAAATGCAGAGACCATCGAGAAAGTGATTCGTTATCGCATCGGAAGGAAAGGAGGTGCTTGTACCTACAATCACTGTTATTAGTCCACTCCTCATCATTCATCGTCATTCCCAGCATGCACCACTAGGAGTGTGTAGCGCCAAATGTAGACATCAGTCTCCAGAGTGGACAATCGTGAGCCACACCATTTGCTTCATTCAGGGATAGGTTATTGGATTTCAGGGCTTGCTGGATAGTCTTCATCCACGTAGTACGAGGGCATCCTGGTGGTCTCCATTTTCCAACTGCACTTCTCCAAGCAGGAAGCTGTTAAGATCTTCTTGGCATCTGTTTCATCTGACATTCACGCACTGTGGCCTTTGCACTGTGTCCGTTAGAGTATATCAATGCTCCTCTCACAGCTCTCAACTGAGCAGTAGGTCCTCCTTGTGCTGTAAGCTGATTTATTTTACTGACGCTGATGGTATTGTTTTAGATTTTCTGCCGTGAATCAAGTAATACACTGTTGATGTCTTATTGTCAGCTAATCTCTTGATGAAACTGCAAACAATAAAGTTTATGAGTTGTTTACGAGATCAACCCTTTGACGCCCACTGTTGCCATATGGGTACAGCTATAAACCATTATGTGCCAGACCGGGTTAAGCCCTAATTTTTAATTTTTGATATCTGGGCACTCTGATGCTTAGTCCTGCGCATCAGAGTGTCCGGATGTCAAAAATTACAAGTGACAGCTTAACCTGGTCTGGCACAGGATGCTTTATAGCTGTACCCATATGGCAACAGTGGGCGTCAAAGGGTTACGCTGAATTTGCTGTTAACTTTGTTCTGCTGTAGCGACCGGCAGTGCGACAGTTGCATATGTCGCTGAGAATGAGGGAGATCCCAACGAAGGGTTCGACATGAAGACTGATGAGTCGGAAGTACAGTACTATATAAAGTGGAAAGGCTGGGCACACATTCACAACACGTGGGAGTCAGAGTCTGGTCTACGTGAGCAGAAGGTGAACGGCATGAAACGACTGGAGAATTATATGAAGAAAGAAAAGATGCTGTCAAACTGGTAATTGATGTCGTTTTCCATTCTTGTTACTGGTGTGCTTCATGCATTTACTGACAACATTGCAGCAGTGTCTGTTATTTACTAGAAGCCAGCAGCAGAAGGCTCAGAAACATTACCCCATAAACTACTCCACTTGTTGTAAAAAATTTTCACGAGTACTCCCAGCCATCCTCAGGTTATGTACTGTACCACGGGGCCACGTCTTTTCTGAGTGCAGAGATGATTTTTAAAAGATTTTAAAAGACTGAAAGTGTATGCTGCTACCATCTAAACCCATAGATGATACTGTCTTTACTACAGCTGTCGAATTAACATGTTAACGCGTTAGAAAATTAATCGCAATTAAAAAAGCTAACGCTGTTAAAAAAATTGACGCACATACATTAATTCTGTGAAGCAGGAGTTCCAATATTCATATAAACTGCAGTTATTTGACAATCAAGTAATATTCAGTTAACTATTGTGTCGTGATTGCAGTACTATTGTAATAATTTTCAGTTGACAAGCTAATAAAATAAATCAGTTTCTAAAAATGAACCATGTAGTCATTAGCTGACGGCAACATACGTCATTAATAGACTGTCGAATTAATGCGTTAATTAACGAGTTAACGCGAGATTAAAGTAATTGATCGCATGCGTTAACACGATTAAGAAATTTAATCTCTCAACAATTCTAGTTTTGCCGTCTCATGTTCTCTTTTACTCAGCTATATATCTGATGTCAGCAAGTGTTGCTGTGTTACCAGGAAGAAGCATGCCAACCCAGAAGAGTCGGAGTACGTGGCTTGCCAGCAGCAGATGGACGAACAGCTTCATGACCGCTACTGCCAAGTGGAAAGAGTCATTCGTACGTGTCACCTTTTCTAGCTTCGTTTGTGGCAGTTGCCGTAATCGTCACCGCAAATCGTCATTGCATCTGCATTAATATCGTATAATAATTAGTAATAATATGCCTGGAAAATTGGCCTGATCTGTAGTGTGCAGAAAGAACTGGCTCATTTGCACAAAAATGGAGAGTTGTTTATTAATAATTTTAATATTTAACATATGTGGTGTTTCGTCAAGTTTATATGTATTTTGTTTATATTAGAACGATGTACCAAACAGCTGGAAACGTGACATCTGCTTCAGTACAGACACACTTGGATCATGATGAAGTGACTTGTTGTGGATGTAGGCTGTAAAACACAGCGAAATGAAACTGGTGAGCTGTCGACTGATTATCTCATCAAGTGGGAAGGTCTGCCGTATTCCTGTAGCACTGAGGAAGACGGTTTGTTGATTGATCGTCTCTTTCCAAAAGCAGTTGATGAGTACCACTCCCGGCTCCGATCTGCATGCACGCCAAATAAACTGTGTCGGGTACTAAATATACTCTTCATTTTGTTAATATTCGTCTGCACAACTGAGGTATTGGAATTATTTTATTGTAGTATGTGTTCAGAACAGGAGGTCTGGATTATGTACAACTACAGTATGCAACTTTACATGAAGGCTAGGATTAGTCCTGTTCTTTTTACTACTTATTTTCCGTGTTTATCCAGCTATTTTGCTGCTAAACCAGATAAACCAATGTGTTATTATTACTGCTGTGTTGAGTGGCAGAAATTTAGTTCAGCCTGAGGAGATCCCGATGTCACTTAGTAGATTTTGAGTGATGAACTTAGCACTTGCTGACCGTGACAGCCCTGTGTGTGCTCTTTGTTTTGTTGTTATTTGTTGAATTGAGAACATTTTGTAAGCTGTTAGCACTAATGCCTGCTGATCCAAAGATGCTGGCTATAATGAATTAGTTAGTTGTCGGTTCGCGGCTGCAGGCACTGAAATATCGGCCGAAATTTGTGCCACTGAAAGACCAGCCGCCGTATCTTGGTGCTGACGACGGCTTGATACTGCGAGATTATCAGCTCGAGGGTCTCAACTGGTTGCTGCATTCATGGTGCAGGTGCGAATCTGTTATCAATCATGCTGTATTCTTACGTGGCTAGTTTTTGTCGTCTATGTTGATTTGTTGGTAGAGGTTACTCTGATTGTTTTAAGTGACGGCCTGGCTTAGCGGTAGAGCATTGATCTCGATCAACGTAGTTACTCTACGTCGTGCCCAGTTAATACTTGGATGGGTGACCGTCTGTGGGCAGGTAAACCGTCTTGGTATATAACCAGCCACCTAGGTCAACTCAGCCTTCCATCCCTCCAGGGTAGGTTAATCGAGTACCAACTTTTCTGGCTGGGGTTAGGCGGGGCGCATTCACTTGTGTCGGGTGGCAGGTAACACTGTGTGGTCCCATATCACAGGTGACTTCCCTTGGCTCTAAAAGTGTGTACAGAGCTATAACATTTAACCTTTTAATTAGAGACTGCTTGTGAACCATTCTTCTAAAAAACAAGGATGGATTGAAGGGACAAATCTTAAGATCATTGTCTGATTCTGCAAGTTATGAATCTGTCAGTTTTCCTTTAAATATTTTAGAAATAATATTACCATTATTATTTAGTGTACAATCTGTGCTTGAACTAGTTTTGGTGTAAGAAGCAATTTCACTGTGTCGTCTACGAGAACATTTGTAGTGTTTACTTGTGTTGGTTTGCGTTGTTTGCTTTTTTTGGATTGTGTTTAGTTTGTATATTGTCTATATTTTTAATCTGTCTTCTGTCTTGTATTTTCCAGCATGAACCAACGTGTATAGTCTGTATAGTCTAATTGTGCTGATGTGCCATTAAGAATCTACTCATGTTTGGCTGTGAATCAATTAGTTAAGGTAATGACGTTGATTGGTCCTGTATGCAGGGAAAACGGTGCTATTCTTGCGGATGAGATGGGTCTCGGAAAGACGATACAGACGATTGCGTTTCTAGCGGCACTGATGAACATGCACGGAGTGTATGGTCCATTCTTGTTGCTGGTTCCGCTGTCCACTCTGCCTACGTGGCTTCGTGAGTTCCGTCAGTGGGCGCCGCAGATCAACGTTGTTGAATACATCGGAGACGTGACAAGTCGTGGCACTGTATGACGGCTTTTCATCTTATCAGCTGATTTAATTGACATAGTTCAGCTGTCACTGCTGATCTCTGTAAACCAGCTTTGACTGACTTGTCAAATCACCTGATACTGTAGGCATTATTATCAGTAGATATTTTGTTGGAGGAAATATTGGTGTCTTTTTACTCAGGTTTTCCACGCAGTTTTTGTGTTATTGCGATTTGTATTCAGATTCGTGCTGAAGAGTGGTGTCATCCTGGCAACAAGAAATTGAAATTCAACGTGCTTGTCACGACCTACGAGATATTGCTGAAAGATAAGGTGACTCTCTGAATTGTTCATTTGGTTAATAACGGTATTTTTTCATATTTGTTTTAAACTTTCTGTCCTTCTTCGTAGTGCATGTTTCCTGTCAGCCAGTGATGAAGCCGTTTGTTCGGCTCAAGTCGTGGATTTTAAAACTGCTTAGCTTCGAAAAAATTCTCCAAAACAGGCCAGATGCTGTTGTGAAAATGTGTTTCGACTAGAGCTCTCATTAATTTATCGCAATTAAAAAACCCCCTCGAGCTCCATTTGACCACATCTGAGCTATGGTTTGGTCAGGAGCAAGAGGGAATATTACCATAACTGCTCTCTAGTAGTTTTATTGTGTAGCTTTCTGGAGTTGCACACTTATTTGAGCAGCTTACAGGTTCTGTCTGACAGATTTGGCTGCAACTCACTGAGTTCACTCACTGTGCTTAGGTTACTTTGTGTGTGTTAGATTATTTTCTTGTATTATATCTGCATGCATGTTGTAGTATTGTAACACGGTGAGGTGAGCCTGGTTAGACTAGG
>Ga0056114_1001667_pt1 | contig 10445 bp, 9 predicted proteins | sample WorMetHERISLAND1_FD_77005 | JGI IMG/M metagenome (GOLD analysis project Ga0056114, IMG submission 77005) | Marine gutless worms symbiont microbial communities from Max Planck institute for Marine Microbiology, Germany - Olavius loisae HERON... ... | reverse complement strand
CATGCCGCTAGCTTTCTTCGTTTTGACACAATACCGGCGCGTGACGGACGGACGGACGGACAGACGGACAGACACGTTACGATCTCTATAACCCGCGCTAGCATAGCGTCGCGCGGGTAAAAACCGAATTCAATTAAAAACCATGCAATACGCTATACTATGCAGCATTCTGTGCTAACTATAGATTCTAACACGCTAATAGGCCTGATATGAAAAATCTGTGACGTAAATGCAAATGTGCAGAAGACAACGCATGCACGTAAACAACATGATTATTCTAACACGGTTCGACCTATGTTCAACGGCACTGTTTAGTTAGCTGCAAATTTGGCGCCCTTACAGATATTTTATGCCTTAGTTATACTTATACATTCAAAGCAAAAATAGCCAGAGTAATTAACCAATCAGTCACTCACTCACACACTCACTCGAACGAACAATCGATCGATCAGTCAATTTGCTAGAATCACACGTTAACAAGACAAGTTCTCCAATGCATTGTGATCAGATTACTACAGTAGAAAGAAAAGCACTAACATCAGCCCTATGCTAAGCGAATTAAAATTTAAATACACACAACTGCATATAAAACAACAGCAAGCGTTAAGTTCTAAAGAATAATCGTTCACGCATATTTTGTAGCGATGCTGACTGGTTTTGTCTAACATGCACAAATATCAACATCATTTCTTCAACAACTCTATTTGAATAAGAACTTTGCATAATTAAACTTATCGATCTACAGGTTGAAACTTCAAACGGAAGGTATATCTAAATTAGCAGCGGATTTCGGCGCAGAAGAGCGTCCAAACCTTGAGTCCGAAGGCGAGGATTTTAAGTATCGACTCTATGAAGAACATAATCGTGAACGCCATGTTGAGGTACGACAGAGTGTCACAGTAGATCTGGTAAGCCTTGTTTTTAGTAGTCGGGTGAAACTGGACACCAAGTTTCGACATAATTATCCAATTGACTAGTACATAATATTTTACTTACGATTAACTAATTACTTTGTCCATTAAACAACCAAATAACTGGCTATAAGCAAACTATTTAATTAATAAAATTGTTTTTTTTATTAAAATTAATTTAGTCACAAAAATAACACGTACTTAATTACTAGGACAAATTTAACAACATGCACAGTCTACACCGCTACGTAACAGTTAAACATATGCAAAATGCAAATCACGTATGCATAAAATGCACGTGTTGAATAATCATGCAGTGATTAGGCCTAGTTGATCGATGATGAGTGATTTAGAAAGAACGTCCAGAAGAAAGCGTCTTAAAACACTCTACAAACGTGGGCAGGCAAAGTCCATGCAAGTGTCTTGAGGCGATCTCTTACCCTCAGACCAAACCCACACATCTTGAGTAGAGACTCGAACGTAAAGAGAAGGGTGAGGGCAGTGTTTATGTGTCGAGTAACGGCGTCGTAGACGTGGTTTTCGGTCGTTGAAAAGCGCTGCCAACATGATCGAAGATATCAGCAGCACAACTGAACCAGTTGAACTAACGTAAAGAATACACTGTGCAACCATCGCAGCGACGGCTGCCGCAAATGGTTTCGTTATACAGCACCATTAATTCGTCGCCAGCAGTTCAAACGGTTTCACTTCGAATCACGGCACATTCTGATTGAAAAACAGTGCATTTAAAGTAGCTAATATTTGGATAATTTTTGCAAGATCATATATAACTTTATAGCTAATTCTGATGAAAATTTGTTGTAATACTGTTACAGAAAAATTTGTTAACTGAGTTCTTTTTGTACTCGCAGTATGATATTCGTTATAAATAAAAGCGATTAATACCAGAACATGATACGCAACGTGCTATCTGCTTGTTATGTCGAATGCATTGTTTTGCTAAGCTGTTTAAAATGCTAAAACAATGAGCTATCGACCAAATATTTTGAATTAACTGTATAAGATAAACACTGTACGGGTGGACTTGAGGTTCTACATCTATGATGTCAAGCAAGTAAGCTTATAACGTACTGAAGATCCAGCGCATTAGAGGTTGTGCGATGATGCACTATGTACATTGACGTTTTACTTATCTTCTTACTTACTTTTTGCCAATGAAGAAAAACAATAATTGTTAATTTAGACTTGACTGGATTTTACTGCACGTTATGTTATGTTTCCTTTCAGAAGGATTACTAAATACCGACTGCATAAAAGACAGGCTAGAACTAGGCAAAGGCATCTCTGTTCGTTCTCGGCAGCTTCTAAATCTCCGGATTTGAGCATCCAACAGTCCGACTGCCACTGGTCTGCTGCGAGTTACGTAGTCCATAAATATCCAAGCTATACGGACTGCCTAAGCTACTTCTTCTAGCTAGTTTCAGTTAGGAAAAACATATCCAGAGCTATAGCTGAGCTCTTTCAAAGCTCTATGTCTGTCTGTGTCTCTGTCTGCTTTCATCAACCTTGCTCACATGTACTCTACTTTTCACTTCTAGCAACCACAGCACAGCCTCCATCATCATACAGTGAACATTAGCTGTTGAATGTGTAGAGCAAAGAGGCATCAAAATGGTAAATGGCTCCCGATTTTATTGAGCGCTTGAAAGCGTCAGCATAGCATCAGCTTTGTCTACCGCTCTTACCATTTACCCATGCCAGATCCGAGTCCATCAACGCTGACAGTCTTAAAGTCCAACTTCTTATAGCTCGGAAGAAGGAGTGGTGGCCGGCCACAGCGGACAATTTACCCCAGGCGGTTACCTGTCAACTGTGAAACAATGCGTCAGCGGGGATCGAACCCACAACCTTCTGATTGTTAGTCCGACGTTCTACCAGTGGTGCTACCGAACTACCAACATAATGTGCCACCAGGCATAATGTGTCTTTCATCCGAAGCGAACAAAGCCAAGGCCAGTGTTATACAGTAACGACTGTATAGCACAGTGAAAAACTGACAGCGAACGTACGCGTGACCCTTTATTCTGGTTAATGACAGTCAGTTGGCAAGGTGGCGTATTGCGAGTTGAACCTCCATGCTACTTAGACAACGTCCATCATTTATGCAATTTCTGCCCCCCCCCCAAAAAAAAGGAGGCTGACATACAGTCCCCTTGCTGGAAATTATGATGATCTTTGACATACGACTTCAATACCACTTTTAGACTTCACTTTAGGCGTGAAGGATGTATAGCTCTGTCAATATTTTGACCGTCCGACCGCGTCTTGTGTTACTGACAGCTGTCAGTACTGTGCAGTGACTGACCTTCATCATGAGAATGATGGTGTTCATTGCTATCATCACCATAATGAAGTACTCGAAGGGTGACGAGACGACGAGGCGCCAGACACGGAACTTGAACGAGTTGCGGTTCTTTGGCATGTATCGGCACGATGGCTGAGCGTTGATGGCGAAGTCGATACACTGCTTCTGTAATACGCAGATATGACAAACGACTCACATCACCACAAGCAGGCTGCTAGTACCAGCGGCTGAATCCAGTCTCGGTTTACTAGAGAGTGCAAAAAAGTTCAGTGACGACAACTGGTTTACGGCTGAGAGCGGTTAAAAGTTTAACGTTAAAATGACACAACTTGACAAAATTCCGAAAAATTAAGCAATTTGGAGATAATTGTCCAGCATAAATGCCATTGTTGGTCAGATCCGTCCCAATAATGTGACACACGCTTAGGTTCAATCCACCTGCCAGTGCCAAGCAGCATTTCGATCAATACAACCGATTGGCTCCAAGCTATCCACGCGATCTATCCACGTGACCAACGACTCAGCCAATAAGAATCAGAGCAACATGTTCATCTGTGAAGCTCAACAAGACCTGGTTCTTGTCGAGCTCGTGGTCAATGAGCTCGTTCTCGCCTTGCTCCTGGAACGTGATGATAATGAGAGCGACGAAGATGTTGACGAAGAAGAATGGAAACACGATGAAGTAGACGATGTAGAAGATGGCCATCTCCATGCGGTAGCCGGGCTGAGGGCCGTGGTCCTCAATCGTCGCGTCCATCGAGTGCGCCAACACACTGAACAGACCAACGAATCAATGAGTGAGTGAGTAATAAATGAGTGGATGGATGAATGAGGGAACAAACGGATGGAAAGGACAAACAGACGAAAGAACGAATAAATGACTCAGTCAGTCAGTCAGTCTCACGTGGCCAACTGTTCAGTTCTGACAACCGGAAAAGATCGGTCACTAACAGTAGCACGACGAACAACGAGAGAACTGATGCTGGAGGAGAGCAGAGAACGCGGACCATGCAGCCTGATCACCGTGCTGTAGTTACTGATGCAGGCCTATCGACAGTAACTGTCGCAGTTAGTACACTATGTCTGAAAATGATTATTTTATACTTACGCTGGCCAGCCTTCGCCAGTCTGGACGGCAAACAAAGTGAGCATCGCCGACAGAACGTTGTCGTAACTAAACTCCCACTTCTCCCACTTCCGCGCCTTCACTACTGGAGGTTTCTGAGGGTCTTTGTACTCGAAGAAATCACCGCTGTACAACACAGCCAACGCGCGGTTAAATCAGTGATTACGTAAGAACATTTACGTATGACCAGCTCCTATACTTAAGATAAGATAGAAAAATCTTTAATAAATGGCTGACAGACCGCAGTCAGGTACAAATTGCAAAAAAGACTAAACACAAAACAGAAAATCAAACTAAGAATAGAAAATAGTAAGCATTGAGGGGAAACATTTCACAGCAAATATAGAGTTCATGACTGGCTAATACATGTCACTGAATAGCTGACTGGTGAGGAAGTTGCAATCAACGTCCTTCACAGCACAGCAATAGCAAGGTTGTGACGTCTGGACCAGTGACCCCTACTTCAGCCATGACTTCTGTTCTGAGCAAGGAGTGGCTTGAGGCCGTGGTATTACACTGCAATGCTATGCTGAAATAAAAACTAAAGGAAGGAATAAAAAATAGGACTATCATCAAACTTTTTAAAATTCGTTTTCTAGGTCTCGACAATTGTTACGCGTCCATGCCAAGGAGGCTGCATTAAGCGTTGCACCCTGTACATCCGTCTGTCCGTCTGTCTGTCACACGCATCCCATTTACTCGAAATAGGAGACTTCAATTTTTGTGGGATGATTATTGCTATCACGAGTAACTGGTGGAGCAAGTTTGAGTTCAAAAGTTCAAAGGTGAAGGTCGCTGCTGACCGGCATTCTTGCTCGGTGTCTTTGGAGTCGTCATTGCAGTAGAAGAAGCGACCCTTGAACAGCTGGACGGCGATGACGGCGAAGATGAAGTGGAACAACATGTAGACGATCATGATGTTTAACACGTTCTTGAGCGAATTGAAGACACAGTCGAACACCGCCTACACACGACAGACACAATCACAGACGACACAATCACGAAACCAGTTTGCTCATTGTAAATCGATTCATTGTAATCGGCAGAGTATAGCAATATTGACAAAACTGACAAAACGCAACTACAAACGCAATGAAATAAGTAGAAAATACAAACAAAAATGCAATACAGTCTCACTAGTAACTGACAATTACGGATGTATATAAATATTCTAATATTGTAACATTCTATTATTCTAACTAACAGTCTTTAAACTGCATTCTCATGACAAAATAACAACTATTTAAGTGACCATGTTAGAAGTCTATTGTAAATTCTTCTTCTGAGATTGTATGCTCGTACACTTGTCTTTGGTCTGAGAACATGGTGTGTGTTAGATACAATTTGTGCAATCACCGTTGCTTGTCTGTCCTCGTCTTTATCGCCGTCATCATAACTATTATCATTATCATCACTATCATTTCATATTTCTTTTCTTTCTCTTACTCACTCGCTATTTCTTTTCCATCCTTTCTCTTCTCCTCTTTTCCAACCTTTTCTTCTACTGAAGATATGAATATCATTATTATAGCATCGACTTCTCAAGCTAACAGTTTTATATGAAACCGCCAGAATGGCCGTCCGTAACAATCCGTTCGCCAATCGGTTCAAGGGAACGAGAGCTGAGCGCGTTCCCCGCGGAAAATATTTATTATTCATTTAACGCACAACAAATGCATAACAGAAGCACAGTTAACGAACGCATAAGTATACAAATACAAATATGCACACAAAAATATAAAACGCACAAGTCGGAAAGTATAAATCATAGAATCAAGATCCGTGTACTGAAGTTCACAGCGGTCTTATAGTATTGAATACTCACTGCGTAGCAATAGAATAATGCAGTCAAAAATATTACAGTTTTGACTACAAAGATTATTAATGAGTATGACTTTGCAGAAGAAAATAAATTACTACCACAACACTAAACAGTACTTTTGAGTTATAAACGTGTCGGCAAAACAAAATAACAGTAACTGCTAAGTTAGGTGGCTGCATTCAATGCTAATAGATGTTTAGAAACATTACTACCACTACTCTACGGCTGTTGTTAATAAGGAAACAGGTGAGGATGTTACTTTTAACTTGGGCACCCTGTTGATTGTCTTGAGCGGTCGCAGGACGCGTAAAACGCGCAAAGCTTTCATCGTATTCAGATTCTTGCCTGCGCCGCTTCCTCTGACAACAGCAGATGATAACAGTTACGTAAACTAAACCGCAATAAAAACGATAAACTTCAGAACGTTCGTTTACTTAGCGCAGATGACGAACGCATTATGAAACTCGTAGTCACTTACAGCAGTTACTTTGGTCAGAAGGCGTATCTGAAAGGCCTGCTTTCAACAATGTTACCAAATGGTAATGTAAGCACAATTACAGTCATTGGCAGCTATTGCCATGTGGCAACATAGACGCGATAGCAATACCTACAACTTGCTGTAATTGACATGATGAGAGGTTCCATACTACGCAGGAAACCACTGAAAAAACGTGAAACAGGAATGAACTGAAGTGGAAAATCTACGGAGAAAGGGCCATTGCTGCATTTTTATTCGCGGTCTTTGCAAAGGAATAAAAATACGCCATTGGAAGTTTTATCGAAAACTAAGCCATCAAAACCGTCTGCGTCTGCGAACGCTAGCGATCGTGTTCTTGTTCTTGACAGAGAAGAGAATTACAGAGTCAAACTCACATGAAAGCGATGGCGAAGAGCGCGCAGATGACGGCGACGGCGTCCAAGATGTTCCACATATCTCGACAATACGAGCCAGGATGAAACAAGATGCCACGATCAACCACCTGCAAGTCAAGCTAAAGTACTTTTGTGTGTCTGGCCACGCCCAGTGATTTATTGTTGTTCTGCTCACATGCACTGTCAGTCGTATAAAAAACGCTTGCAGGTATTTTAACGTATCTTCGTAGTCGGAATTATATACAGTACTTTTCTAATGCCATCAAAGCAGCAATTCAAGGGATCAAAAGAAACAAACGCAGAAACAGTCAAGCCAGTGTGTAGAGATGCAAAATGAGATTCTGTGAAAAGAAGAGATACTTATAATATTTCCAAGCGCAGCACGCAGTTCACGAAGACCAAACACAATGACATTGTTACAAGACCTTATCTTACTCCTACAACAATCTCGGCTATCGCTGACAAACCGCGCGATGCTTGCGTAAGCGTTATGCGGTTTCTGTACACTAAAGCAGCCTCCCTATGTTATCCATGAATTAGTATAGCGACACACCATAGCTTATGTATACACCAAGTTTGAAGTCCGTTTCTTTATTCTTTCCTAAGACAGTGTGTGTGTTAAAATAGTTTAGAGCCACTCACAAAGCCCACTAAACAAAGTCTCAGAAAACAGCAGTTTCAGCAGCAGTAGTACGACTAGTGGTGATATTGGGAATAGTAGTACAAGCCTACCTTTAAGACCATTTCGACGGCGAAGACGCCGGTGAAGACGTAGTCGAAGTAGTTGAGGATGTAGTTGCGGAACGATGTTTCAGAGACAGGGTCTTCAGCGGCGAGCGCCACACTGCTGGCACAGATGACGATCATAATGAACAGGTCAAAGTAGCGCAGATTGACGACGAAATGACAGAACCGACGAACACTACAACAACAAACAGCATATCACAACAATTAGTCTAGAAATCAATTCTCTATTAAGCACTGCCCAATGTACTGTAGTGTGAACGGGGTTTTAGGCAAATGACAATGTCCGTTTGTTTGTCTCTCTGTTTGACGCCAATCGCGAGCTAGTGCATGCAGCCAGTAGTTTGTGGGCAAAATCTGATAGTACACATCAGCAACAGCAACATAAACTATACTAAACTCTTCTATTACAAGGTATACAGTCGCCGATGCAAGGAGGCCTGCCAATTCTGAAAAGAACGGTAGAAAATAGAGGCTAATTCAAATTGTGTACTAAAAATGACAAAACTTACGGGTTGGTGGGACCGAATATATACATTGAGCTGTAGGGCAACATTGGTCGCGGCGTCCCTTCAAACCCATCGTCTTCTTCTTCTTCGTTTTCTTCGCCACTTTCTACACAACACAAAACACTGCATATTTGTGATCTCGCGACAACAAACGACAAACTGACTAGACGCAGTGCCACGCGGTTTCTATGCGAAAATGCGACAGTGGAGATCCACAAATGTTCACTAAAAAGAAAAATGAAAAACTAACTTGCCAAAGTTACAAAACTATAAAAAGCTGGCAGAGCATTCTTCCATCGTCATCATAATCATCACTGTCAAACATCATTATGCATTATAACAATAGCTTACCATGCTTCATGCTCTATAACCTTCTGAAAATAACATTTTTTACGTAAGCAGATATTAATGCCTAGCAAGTGACATCATAGCGTTATTTTTGCTGTATAAAGGGTGGCTACAAAATACTGACTTTCACTGTCGCCGTCGCTGTTGCTTTTCTTCACCTCCGTTCGGCGTTCATTCCTAAATATACAGTAATATTCTATATAAGTTATACAAACAATGACATTAACGGTTTTCATCGCGCGTCACTCCGCACATAACGGTATGAACGATACTGATGTAGCAATTCTGTCCGTTTTGTGAGTCCGTTGCATTAATATTTTTATGAAGTTCTTTAAAACTATTACATGTGTATACACCCATCACTACTTTTCAGCAAATATTTGATTTCGTGTTGTCGAGTAGTGACAAATTTATTAAGAAATTTAGCGAAGGTTACCGTGCGTTAGTTGAGGATTTTTTTAGTAATTGTTACGTTTTGCAGCTACCATGTTTAATAAGGTTTACATAAAACGTTTATGTTCACGACGTACCCTAGGTCGCCAGCGAAGGTGACTGTGTTGCCAGCGGTCGGGATACAGACGCTGATTGACGTCGGGTCAAAGTAACCCGGGATGCACGACGGCTGAGCGGCTGCTTTCTCAGCATCCTGCTTCTCCTGAGTGAAAACCGCCAATCAGCACACGATACGATACGATATCGATATCGATATCCGATACGATACTGGAATACTTAACGTGTGTTAGAAAATGCTGACGCCATAGACAGCTTAGTCCACAGCACACAAACAGGAAAAACTAAATACATAGAACTAGCTTATGATGACGATGATGAGTCGAAAAGTTATGTTCGCCCACTCTTACAGCTAGAAACAGTCACGAGTGTGCTAGTGATATGCTCTGATAAACAGTTCGGTTTTCAGATCACGACGGAACGTGGATGTAAGTCGGCAGCTGCATAGCGGTGCTGGAATAGAATTCCAGGTGGACGGTCGTGCCACGGCGAAGCTGCGAGAACCGTATCGGAGCGTCCTTGTGGCTGGAACAGCAAGATCACCACATGCTGCCGAGCGTAGGTGACGACGACCAGCGTTATTAGCGACCGGCTTGCACATGGTAGACAGATAGCTTATCTTAAGTTATCGCCAATGTAAATGTGATAGCTTCTGGTAATAAGCGTCATCAATTTATTACTAACTTATTTAAGCTTGTGGCACCAAATAGGCAGACCTTAATTGACTCAACATTTACTAAAACCTTATAAAGGTTTTAAGTAAATCTCAAAAGAGTGGACCAGTGTCCTATAGTCTTATTACACTTAAACCTAACAGAGGGAATCTGACGTGTTTCCTTCGTCTGTCGGTAATACATGTTCTCAAAACTATAGTACTAGATTAGTGTCCTAATAAGTAAAACAAGAAGCCAAGCTGTCGCTAGGATAACCGACCGTACTGCCTCGCAGTACCTTTGGGAGTCACGTGACGTCATCGGTCACGTTTTCGAGGTATTGCGCTCTAAGCGTATTAGGGTCACGAGTTTAATACCTTTCAGAGTCACGTGACGTCATCGGTCACGTGACCACTTGATAGCCCATATGCCATTTCCTATTGGTGGTCCTTTGGAACCAAGCCTCTATCTCTAACGGTCTCCGAGATATTCAACATCGAATGTAACGCAATGGTTGAGGTGACCTTGATACGACCTCTAAACAAAGGTCAAGGTCATTCATTTTGGTACCAATCGATTTCTCATATACGACTTCCTATAGGCAGTCAATAGTAACTTTTGCT
>Ga0056114_1001666_pt1 | contig 10448 bp, 2 predicted proteins | sample WorMetHERISLAND1_FD_77005 | JGI IMG/M metagenome (GOLD analysis project Ga0056114, IMG submission 77005) | Marine gutless worms symbiont microbial communities from Max Planck institute for Marine Microbiology, Germany - Olavius loisae HERON... ... | reverse complement strand
GTGTATATATGCTCACTTTCTGCCTTTAAAAATATAAGTGTTTGCATGCAGCACCTCTTCACGTAACGAGCAAGGGCAAGGCTCCTGCACCAGTGGGGTGCAATACAGTTTCACCATCTAGTCAGACCAACAATGGTGTGACAGGGCCCTGTGCAAGCGCTGGCCACGGGGAGGGCCCTGCTTGCTTCCCATAAGACTGTCTCTCTTGTCTGAGTTAACCTGCGTACAGAACAGAAATATAAATAAAACCTGAGAATCTTCTGTCGAGAATGTCGACTTCGACCACGATCACACTCGTCAAGATAACAGATGAAAATTTCCTATCAATAACACATTATACCATTATTTACTCACCTGCTCTCTTGCCCACAACCTCACACTCACTCACTCACTACTCACCATTCCATCCATTCATTCACCTCCACTCACATGTCCACTCTCTTGTGTTTGGTTGCACAGCCATTTGTCTGGAGTTATCACATATTTGCCAATGATCCCAATGTTCTGCCCAAGGAACTGCGGAGCCAATGCCTGTTAAGGTGTTTCTTCACATCAAGTGTTCTTCCTGTTTCTCAACAATCAGCTTCAATGCAATGAAGGCCACATCATCAATGATGAGTGACATCTTAATGGCCCACAGTTCATAACGAACAGTATTAACATTATCACTACATTTAAAAGCAAGTCTACAACATGGTGGCCATGGCTTAGCAGTAGCGAGTTGGTCTCGATCAACGTAGTTACTCTACACCGGGCCCGGTTAATACTTGGATGGGTGACCATCTGTGGACAGGTAAACCATCTCGGTATGTAACAGCTACCTAGGCCAACTCAGCCTTCCATCCCTCCGGGGTAGGTAAATCAAGTACCAGCCTTAATTGGCTGGGGTTAAGGCAGAGTGTGTTCGCTTGTGTCGGGTGGCAGGTAATACTGTGTGATCCCATATGGCAATCGACACCCCGTAGTTCTGAGATGGATTGCCATTAAGAACTTATCACTGCTTTAAACATAACTTTAACTCTAACTTTAAGTTCATAACTAGTTCTTATGCACAGCAGGAAAAAACATAATCATGCGGTGCAGGCTGGCTCGGCCAGACTGGGACGAGTGACTGCAAGCGACTAAACCATCCTGGTATGTAGCCAGCCACCTAGGTCAGCTTAGCCTCCATGGGATAGTAATCAGCCTTTGTGGTTGACGACGTTGGGTGTTAGGTGGTAGCAGCCTACAGACTGACTCACAGCCCACGTTGGTTGGCTTGGTCTGAGGCTACGTTCACATTGACACGAGTACGAGTTCCGAGTACAGGTTTCGGTTTACGGCTCGTACAAGCTTCACCAGTATGAGTGAGCGTTCAGGGTCACTTGTACAAGGACAACTCAACGCGTGTCTACAGACAATCTCCAGCTAAATCGAATCGAGAGAATGCTTTGCGAAAAAGTAACAATATTCCACTACATCGTTAATAATTTTACTAATTGCGCACCCCTATCAATGAATAATTAACAGTGACGTAATTTATGACGTAAAATGTGTGTCATGGCGTGTATAAATTAAATTAATACAAATTTTTCCTTGTTTACATCGTATGGGTTGGACAAAAACACGACCTGTCAAGGAACTGCTCGTACGAGTGAAATCACAGGTAACTCGTACTCGTACAGAACTTGTATCAATGTGAACGGCCACAACTGGAATACACGCCAACTCATGTTTACTAGAACTTGTACACGGGTACCCGGACTCGTACTCATACCAACGTGAATGCACCCCGAGGGTTGGTGGCCGCTTGGCACTAAGTCTGCCGTCATTGAATGAACTGAGTGAACAGGTCTATCAGCATTGTCACTGGTATTATTAGTATTTTATTATTACAGTATTTGTTAATAAATCAATGGAGATGTCAAGCTAAATAATAGACCTTAACACTTACTTCTCCAGACTTGATGTGAGACAGTGCCTTAACTGTTAGTACAAAATTGTTGCCTGGAAATGTGACTTCGGCATTCGGAGAACAGCTGTGGTTACCTGAAACATGCATAAACGAAGCATTAACTAATGGAGAAGTAAGAAAAAGGTACAGCTACATGTTATGGATAGAACAAGAAGCCAAGCTGTCACTAGGATAGCAGACAGCAGGCTATCTAGTAATTAGCGATTGTTGCTACATAGCAACTCGAGCTGTTTTCAAGATATTGGGCTCAAAGCATACTGTGGTCACAACTTGACCTTTCGGGGTCATGTGACGTCATCAATCACGTGACCATTTGATTCCCCATAGGCCATTTGTGGTCCTTTGGAACCAAACCTCTATGTTTAACAAGCGATGTCGCCTAAAAATTTGCTCACAGAGGTAGAGAATTTCAGGAAACATTATGTGCACTAAAGCAGAGATTTTACAATATTGGGAAATGTAAACTTGGTGAGTGGCTAGGCGACATGGCACAGTTAATGGCCCTTAACCACAAAATCAGAATGCTGCGTAATGATTGTTAAACAACAGAGAAGAAAGATCAACTTACAGCAGCTTTGTAACAAATAAAGGCCAGAGCCTTCGCAGTCCAGAAACTCTCCAGACACTGAAAACCACCAAACAGCTTCAGACGATGTACAACGACGACAATTTGCCATAAACGATTTTTTAAAAATTCAAACATTAAATGGCACAAACACCACACGTTAGTAGAAAGCAGTATAAAATTTCACGGGGATAATGTCCAGGGTCATTCTCTAAAAGCCCGTTAAAATTCCCCGACATTTCTCTAACAGTTTGTGGAGTTATAGTGACCTTTGACATGTTTCATTTACCCACATCACGCACATGTAAATTGTCAGTCATCAATATTGCACAACGATCATCATCATTTAACAGACTCGAAGTCTGCAACGTACAGGACAATAAATTATAAACAGTCAAAAAACTCAACAGTTGTACTACTTAACACAAACATTTTCCCCTCGTGATTAATACTCGCTGATGTTCCACAGACATTTTCCTGATGTCAGATAAATTCAGTGAAATTTCTCTAACTGCAGTCAAATTTCCTGACACTTACAGATTTTTCAGAGAAGTTCTCAGCTTGAACCACTTCTCAAACTGCATCATGCATGATTCATGCATGTAAAAACAGTAAAAGCGGTTAAATGTTGCATCAAAACCATTCCTTCAATACTTTCAATAGCCCAGCAGTGCACACCGTTCGTCTCCTATATGAGACAGACAGACTGTTAACATTACCATCATCCATGTCGCTGTACAGCTTGTCAATGAATGCATTCAGCTGACGTCGTTCGTCGTCCGGTAAAGACAGTGACTCACAGTTTTTCGCCCAAACACTCACTGCACTGTAACACACAAACATCGTCGTTACTCAGAGATGACAACTAAACCTGCACTGTGGCCATGCTGACCCACGCCTCTGTGGATGCACACCCACAGACAGACAGACTGACAGACCAATCATCACTCAACCTCAACTAGGCATGGTTTGCAATGTCATAAGTTTTTACCGCGTGATGCTCTGCAGAGCACAGTTATGCTACAACAAATCGTGTGACTGTCCATCCGCCTGTGTCGTTGGTGGACCCTAATCAAATAGTATTAAGTTTTTTGAGAATAATTACACAAACATTACTCCGAGGGTCTTTGCTACCACTTGACAAACCAGCACCTATCTGCTCCAGCCTCTAACAAAGATATCATCCCGAAATTCGAGGTGGAATAGGCATGGGATATGGACAAAGTGGATTTCTGTATGAGTGTAAAAGTTGACTGGAACTAGAAATATTGTGGAGCTCGTACAGTACAGAACAATGACATTTTAGATATACATAAAGGTAACTTGCGGAGTCATGTGATTTCCTTGCAACAGCACGGCTTTCTTGTCACAATAGGCTGCTTATCTAGAACATAAGGTAGCAAACAGAACTTGTTGAAGAATTCAGTCAAGGATGCTTTTAGCATTACATCAATAACAAAAGAGTAAAACATAATGAGAAGAAAAAACTCAAGAGACAAAAACTCAACAAAATGTCAAAAATACCATGCAGATGGCTACCTGGTGCCAATGCCTTGTCCATTGGTGCCGATAAGAGCAAACAGTGACTGGAAGCCCTCTGGAGTCAACCACTGTAACCAACAATCACAACAATTAACAACCAGTTCATAAACATTCACAAATACGATATGCTAGTTGATCTTACTGGCAAAGTGACTTGAGAAAATACATGTAAGTTTGGCACACCATCTGGTAAACACTCAGTGTCAACAATGTATCCAATTCATCGGTAGATTGTAAACAAACAGCATAGGTCGATTAGGTCCCTGACACTTTTCCCATGAATTTTTTGTAAATCATTTGAACCAATTGCCACTTGCTGACAATTTCACCTCTCGATTGGCCGTTGTGCCAAATTTTGCATCTCTCAGTGAAATGCATCAACACCAATGTATACAATTTCAAATCTGTAACAGAAGATAACTGACATAAACAGGATAACAGTTTGTCACTGACATATCAGGCATCACTTCTGTACTCTAGGTATGAGCTGAGGTAAGTGCAGTAAGATTTAACATCCCACTCGTATCGGTCAATCTCTTGACTGTGATGCCTTCTCAACCATTCACTTGGCCGACAATGACAAAACTGAACATAACTACAAGCAAGAACAACAAAACCATACATGAAAACTACTAGCGTGTGCACAAACTAAACCAACTGAAACTACTGTAAAGCCTGGTTTAGGGGACTTTACTGTACTTGTTTTCATTGTAGCGGCTGGCTAGGAAGTAACAGAATGCTATATTGTAGATGCATTACTAATAGCTGGCACCTATAGACCTATTTTATGGTGCTTTCTGCCCTTGCATGCAGGAATAGTCGACAACGTGCAACTCTAATTGATGTTTACGCAAACCACTGTATTTGCTCATCACTAATAATGAAATCTGGAAGAAATATAACCGAAGTTTTGAAATTTAAATATTTTGTGAAAAGTGTAATTCAGAGAAATAAATCTGGAGAGAAATAAATCTCTCACAGAAAGCCACAAGTGTGGTACAGACTAAAGGACTCTGTTGAAATGCTGCTAGATGAAGCTGACTGTTGGTTTTGAATGAGAAAAACGGTTTTTAGTTAAAACCTATATAATTTACACAATATGGTGTAATACAGAGCAAAGTCTCTCAAGAAAAGCCACAAGCATGATACAGACTGTGTTAAGTCTGTTTGATATATCAGTTGTTGGAAGTTATTGTGATTCGACGTTCATTGTCAGTCGTATTCATACATGGGTGAAACGAAGTTGTCGTTAAGCTCAGTGTCTCCGGGACCGGGTGTCACCGGTGGTAACAGTTTGAACAGACATCACCAATGAACCGTTCAAATAATCTTCCAGACATCAGAACTTCATCAACAGAAGGCAGACTTGCTCGCAGGCAAGCAAAGAAGAATACGCAAACAATCACACACGCACGCTAGCTTGCACTAGTGACATTATTAACAGTTTAACTGATGCCAGCCATTTGTTAATAAATTGTAATTTAGTTTGTGTAATACGGTATATCTTTGTTTTATCGTTTGTTATTTGAAATATTATATTATAAATTTGAATCTGTTTACATTTAGATAGGCCTATATTATAGCTCACAACTACAGAACTAAAATTCAATCCATTATTGGTCAGCATATCCAGCACATCTACATTTACACCATCTGATCAAGAAACGGATTGGGCCTATTTTACAGCTCCCAGGGATTGCATGACGAAGGCATCAATGTAGCTGTTTATGCAACAGGTTCAGCCACCAAATTCCAACAGCTGTACACAATACTAGTATCACAGTGTCTCACAGACCTGCTTCAGTTCATCAACACCGCCAAACATCTCAGCTAGCATTCTTCGCAGTACATCCAGCTGACCCTGACATTAAAGTCCACAGGGTGCGCAGTAAATCAACATGATATTTTGACAGTACTTACCTAACAACAAACAACTTGGTCTGCAATGCACCTACAGTTGTCAATTGAAGCACACTGGACCATCACACAAGAAGATAGGAAAACCCTACAACGCGGCCCATGGTCGGCATTCCTTGACTACCCCTTTTTGGGGGAAGGGGTGCACGTAGGGGGTTGACGATGGCACTGCTGGGTAGGGCGATGGGATGTTCCCACAGGCTGTCAGTACAAACAACCGTTATATCTGGCACCATTTGGCAGCAATTTGTGATGCAAGTTTTGACTGGGGTTGTGAGCCCCAGTTTGGGGGAAGGGCTGGTCGTAGGCCATTGGAGATGGATCCCCTTAGTAGCCCAGTGACATCCTATAGTAACCATAGGCCTATGGTAGGCCTAGAGAGATAATCTCTCACAGTTTACACAGTGCTCCAACTTGTCACAGACAGACGGCAGACAGACGTAATTGGTCTAACATTGGTAATTGGTCTTTTTCGCATTGGTCGCCACAAATCTAGTGATCACAACGCACGCATGTACGTATGGTGAGCAAACTTCTGATACCTAGTCAAGTGTAAGTTTGAGGTTCGTGTGTACAATATGCAGAGTAAAGTCATAGGAAATACATTGCATAGTTAACAGATGACACAGATACACTGTGGTTATTAATTACTGATTGGCTTATTTCACTGTAAAGACCAGGGCACTGTAGGCTAAGGTCACTAGTGGGCCTATAGACCACCCTCAAGAAGACCCTACAGACACACTAGTAACTAAGCTACGTGTGGGGCACGGCTTGTTCAGCTGTGTAGGCCAGGTTGTGCCAAACAATTTGGGTCAGTTTTCTAGTGAACATGTTATGAGAGTAAAATCTAGGGCTGGCATTGAGGATTCACTGGCATCTACTATAATGTGACCAGTGGCCATTGACAATCTGACACAGACAACTCAACATCGTCCCTGCTGGTGCACTGAAAACAAACGAGTGCCATATTAGGTGGTTGACAGTAGCCAACAGGACCAGTCCACCTCTGATGTCTAAACCAGTCCCGGTGCTTAACCAGCTCTAGGGTTTGCAGCATGACAATACTGTGGGCTGGGCTGCTTAAAACCACCATGTATGGAGTAGACGCTCAGAGAAGCAATGATTTTAGGCTGGGCAAGTTAAATATACAATATTCCTCCTTCCCCCATAGCCATACACATCTCTGTCTCTCTAGGTATCCGCGAGCTCTGCTTACAATGGGAATGCATTCCATTGGATGGTTATACATTAGCTGTATTGGTGTATTGCTGTCTATGGCTGTCAGCCAGTGTAGCATAACATGACACAGTACATGATACTGTGAGCACATGTAAGTAATACCTGAAACTTTTCACCGAGTAATTTGTGAACGATACACTGTTCTTCATTGACTGTCGACCTGCAGAACTGTGCCAACGACGTCACAAAGGACTGTCGCTCACAACCCTGACCACGACAATGCACATCGTATTAGTGAAACATACAGCACTCCAGTCGTGGTGTGACGAAACTGGCCTTGTATATTTTGTCACACTAAGAAATTCTGTGTCAACTCAAAACAGCTCCAACTTCTTGTTAAAAATCCTCGGCATTAATGGCATTCCAAAACTCCGACAGTCACAAAATGAGGCAGTTAAATAAACACAAGGAGTAACAATAAGTGATTTTTAGAAAATAAGTTGCTACATCTTGGAAATGATGCAAGACAGACACACAGTTAGTCACCCCTGGTGTTTTTAACATCAGAATGAAACAAATCACTTAAATTCTGAAACAATAAACTTTGTAAAGGACTGCATACAAAGTTTATGAAACATGCCACTAAAATATTTTCATTGTGTGACCCATTTAAATTTTAAATCTCCAGAAGCAGCTGACTCGGAATCGTTTTAAATATGAACAATATGAAAATGGAATATGCAAACTACAAAGATATAAAAAGTACGGAACGAAAAGAAATATTTTGTTAATGCAAAAGGTCCCGCAAATTCCAAATTCTAATCCACTTAAAAGTAACGATATGTTGCCTCTGCACAGCATGTCTCTTCATTAACCCAGGAACTCAAAATTTGCATCTCATACCATACTTCCAGTCCAGATTTGCTGCAACCGCCTTTCCAGATAATCAGTATCAGATTTTTGCTGTACCCAAGTTAGCAAAACGTGTACCTTTTGCTGTTTCTCCTCATGCTGCCACTGTTATGTTATGCTTCATTCATTCTATAACCATTCAACGTTATGCTTCAGTATCAAGTCAAAAGATGTGTAACTATCGCAGAATACAACTGGTAAGCACATCATTACAAAATATCACTTTTGACAGGAGACGTGACTCCAGGAAGTGCACAGTAAGTACTTGCCTGACTGACGATGGCAAAGATTCGTGCTATTAACAGGATACTGCACGTCTCTGGAGGGTAATGCATATTTCTAAAAAACATTAAAATACACAAAAAACAATTAAATGAAACTAACGTTTTCTGAATTTATGATGCAACTGGTAATACAATACTGTATTTGATAGTCATGAAGCATAGCTCTGTATTGTTTCTTCACTACAGCAATCAGAAAGATTTCTGTGGAGCTCTTTGTGAAATGCAACCAGCATTGACACAGTTGGGTTTTTGTCTCAGCAGACTACATATGTTACACAATTAAAAGACTGGAAAAACAACATCAAAAACTTTTATCAACAAAATGCAGCATGAAAAAACAAACGTCTGTGGAACTAAAAATGCTTAATATTACAGCCACTGATTGCTTATCAGTTTAATTTATTAAATTAAGTACAGCACTTTGAATCAAACTGATAACAATATTTATCATGTTGTATTATATGACAGTCACGGCAATTGAACTTGAAATTGTAAGTTAACTGCATTATACACATTATCAATCACTTACTGTGCAGTAAGCAATTATACCTACTATTTCCTTATCTTATCTATCTTCAAGGGGGTTCATCAGATTGCCAGCACTAAGTTTGTTCCAGATCACGGCCCAATATTGATTTTTAAAACAGCAAAAGTTACAGATAACCATTAAAAAACTTGATCATCGTGATTAGCTGGTGATCCTCCAAACGGATCACAAAAATCTGAACAACCATGCAAGAAAACTACTAACATATGCACAAACTAAACTAAATGAAACTAAAGCTTGGTTTAGGGGCTTTTTATGCCAATCAACTAGGAAACAGATCGGGTCTATTCAACAGCTTCCGGGGACCATGTAGCAAAACAAAACACACCAGAACGTCTCCCAAACTGCTCTCAATTAACACCATACACTCCACTTGCCGATGCCAGACAGCTGTGCCTAATGAACAGGGTGTGCCAAAAAAAGTAACCCCCTAAGAAAAATTTTATATCTCTGAAATTTTAGCCGCTATATTTACCAAATTTGCAGACTTTACAGACGAGGATTCAGTCCACATATCCTGTAAATTTTATTAAAATAACACTTACGGTTCAACAGGTACAACAGCTTAAACTTTAAAGTTCATTTTTTCACGTGAACATGCAGTCGCGTCCTGAATATTCAGTAAATCTTACTTAATAATCAATCAAACTTTGCACAACTGTCCCGTAAATACTTCAAACGTTTCAGTAATGAATGTCAGCTTCCTTCTCGGTATTTAAACTGAGTGTTCAGAGTGTCTGCCAGCTGCAGTAACACAAAATCGAAGTCTCTTTCGAATTAACAGGATTGCCTTATCAATGAACTCCTGTGGCATATCATTCCATATTGAAGCAAGGCAGTGAGTCTTCAGCTCAGCAATGTTGGTTGGTTTTGGCGTATATAGCATCCTAGTATTGCACCTCACATGATAATCCAACGGATTCAGGTCTGGCGACTTAAATATCAGCGAGGTTATTTTAAAGTCAGAATCGCAGTTTAATTACTTGTTCACTTTGAAAAATGCACATTTAAGTTCAAATAGGTATAATTTTGGAACGCAAGCAGATATTGCAATGAAATTTGCAGAATATGTGGTCTGAAACCTCCTCTGTAAGCACTGTTAATTTAGAGAAAAAATTTGCAACAGTTCCAGAGATATCGAATTTTTCCTAGGGGGTTACTTTTTTTTGGCGCGCCCTGTAGAGTAAGTATGTTCCCTAACAGTGAAGACAATATATACATTGCATGGACAGTGTCAGTGCCACACATTACACAATGCTATCAGCAACATGGACTGACTGTGGAAGTACTTGAGCCTCAGCAGCATGACAGAGGAGAAATATGTTGCAAAATATGTCACAAACTGCAGTGCTACAGTAGTGTTTACTGCACCTAACCAACAGTCATTAAGCAATAGAGACAAACAAGCGATTACTACACTGTGTTCAGAAAAAAAAACACCCACTCACATTTTCTTTCATATCTCCATGAATTATTTGTGGATTTAAACAAAAATTGCAGTGAATATACCCAAGGATTGATAGATTCTGAAAATGTAAAAATTAG
>Ga0056114_1001665_pt1 | contig 10448 bp, 8 predicted proteins | sample WorMetHERISLAND1_FD_77005 | JGI IMG/M metagenome (GOLD analysis project Ga0056114, IMG submission 77005) | Marine gutless worms symbiont microbial communities from Max Planck institute for Marine Microbiology, Germany - Olavius loisae HERON... ... | reverse complement strand
GTTGCAGATGCCATGAGGGCTAATTAACTAAGTGGGCCTCCCCAAAGACTATTTAGGAAAATACGACTATGAAGAATTCTGTTTATGCTAGACATTCACTAAAAACAGCGCAACACAAAACCTAACGTAATTTCTGATTCCAGCCAGTAGTGGCCATGAACATAGAACAGTGCTATAAAATCAGAACTATGTATAGTATAAACAAAGATCATTAAGAGTTTAAGACACAGAAAACAACAAAATGCAGTGTAATGGGCTAACAAAGAAATGCTTTGGACTTGGAGAAATTTAGGTTCAAGCCAATTGGGGGTCTGGGGAGCATCGTAAGCTCCCCTAGCGGGGTCCACTAGCTGTAAGGATTTATTTTAGGTGAAGCTTGCAAGCTCTGACACTCATCATCCTTCCATTGGCTGTGCACCTACAGGTGAGACAGACACTTAAGCCTCCATGTAAATTTACCCAGTGTTCAGCACTTCTATGGGGTGCTAGGACCCCTGGCTATGCTAAAATTGCGTAGAATGTTCATTTACATTATCGTTGAAGTTGTCCTCATGTATCAGACAATGCATACTGTATGCATTGTCTGAAATCCTAGTCCACACTCTATGAATTCGTACTGCACGTTGGCCAATTCCTAGTGCACATTTTGTGCTCTAAAACACGCTATTTTAGGCCCGGGAGTTAGGTGCAGTCTAACATTATAGTTTCAGAACGCCACCGGGTGCTGCACGACGCTGCTGTGATAACATGCGAGGGACAGAAATAACTCGACACCACTCGAGGCCATAAACCGGCAGCTGCTGCCCTTGAAAACCATCCTTATGTCATGTCAAGTTTTATCGGATTCGTCTAGAATTATGAGTTATCCTGATCACATACTGACAACAAACATACAACGGTGTCGGGGACGATACAGTGTACAAGTCTAAACGTAGCCTACTCCTGAAAGATAGTCAAGTCAATACTATACGATGATAGAAGAGTTTAACGTGGACGCAAACGCTGAGTATTCAACTTTGTCTAGCACACGTAGCCAGAAAAAAAATTATAAAAAGAAGAAACTAAAACAAACAAACGTCAACATAAAATTATAATGTCAATTGATTCTTAGCTGCAGTGTTAGAGGGACGGACGTCGGACGAGCGTTCGTCGTGTGTGATTTGCTTTAGTTTGTATTCACTGTAAATGCGCCTTTAGTTTTCGATCATCCTGTGTCAGTCTAGCCGTCGGCTATAGGATCAGTTTTATTGACCACTTGTCAAACACACCTGTTAGTCTGTGCAAACAAATGCGCAGTGAATTGTGGCGAAGAGAAAACACACAAAATAAACCTACACTAGAAATGAAAAAAGTATAAACTTATTGCGAATATCACCGTAAAACATAGTAGGTGTCACAGTAATAACTCTATTTATTACAATGTACATTCAACTGTATCGTTCGTCGGTAAAGTAGGCCTACACTACAGCTTCGATCACCGGTCTTCTCTGTCTTATGAGCATGTTCTTACTCGATCACAGCTAGTGCTACCGGTTAGGTTTATTTGTAGGCCTACATGATCAGTGTTGTCGTTCGCTCACGTGGAAGGCTATTATAACTATAACTCGAGGTCTGCGTGTATATACGTCAAGTTGCAGCGACAGGTGAGCAGACAGTGGCTAGAGGCAACGTAAGCAGATAATATGATAGATTTAGTCCTAGGCTACTTGCAAAAAAATCTCCAATCGATCAACGCACAGCCGAGACAGCATGACTCTAGTGCTTGGCGAATTGAATTTATGATCGAATCTTTTGTACCAATTCCGTGCCGGTGTCAATTTCTATTTGACCTCTTCAGTTTGTTAAGGTCATATTGTAGGAGTTCCGTGTTAAGTAGGCCAGGCCTAAGTGAGGAGCAAGTAATTTGTAACGTGCATAGCCTAATGCGCCGCGTACCAGCGACACTAGGCCTATATAAAAACTATTCCAGCAGTCGGCGAAAGGACGTCAGTACACTGTTTTGAAGCCACTGACCGGCCACAGAAAAACTCCTATTTACACAACAAAGCCCAGATATCGCACACAATGCCCGCACGATATTGCGTCGCGAGGTTTATCTAAGAACAGCAACAGGAAGACCTTAGGCTTGTATGTAGTCAGTGGTTGCGCGCGACAGACGCTACAGTAGGCCTACCAGTACTGTATCGTTAGCTGTATTGTCACATGACGCAATACGTCGAAAATCTCAGGACATGGTCCCAGGCCAATGATCATTAAACAGAATAAAAGAAAAGAAATGATCCTTGGCTCCCTATAGCTAAACAGCCGACAGTCTTACGATACAGTCTGGTGTTATCGAACGTGTTGATACTTTCAAGCTGCTCGGTGTAACTGTGTCAAGCGATTTAAGTTGGGAAGCACACGTAAACACCTTGTGCAAGAGTTGCTCCACGGCTCTATTACCTGAAACAGTTGAAACGTAGCCTATACTGAGCTACCTGTGGATGACTTACTGTATTTTTATTTGACGGTAATAAGACCTGTCTTAGAGTATGGATGTGCCGTGTGGCCTGACTGTTACACAGTCATACAAACTGGAGTCTTTGCAGAAAAGGGCCCTGAGAATCATCCACCAAATTGTATGTGATATGCCGTATGAGTCTGCGTGTGCGTTTGCTGGTGTACAGCCCGTCTCTGCTCGGAGATATGAATTGGGGAGGAGGTTCTTTCGCTCCATCACACAATTCGACAGCTTTATACATGACCTTCTTCCCCAACGGCGTGATTCAGAAATTCTTTCCCGGCTTCGGCGACATCTTTTATTCACTATGCCGTGGCTAAATATCAGTAATAAAATAAACAAAAGATCACTAACTGCACTGTATATTGATGTCTGTAATGATTGTCTGAGGCGAGTTGTTGTTCAGATTATTCGACTATTTGCGAACATTGGACTATTTACTGCTTTTTTGGTTTGCGTTCGTTTTACTGTATTTTTAAAATTCTTTGTCCATGCACTACATTGTCTCTCTTTTAGCTATTCGGCTACAGTTTTTGAACAAACTTGAGTTCTGAGCAGTTGAACCGCACCAGTCACAAGGTTTATGCATTGTTAACTGAAGAATATCTACGAGTTTATTTCACATTAAGCAACGATATCAAAATACAGTTGGCAGGTAAAATACGCCTTTTCAGTCAATAAAATGCATGACAGTGTTTTTGTCTAAAATAACATCTCTGATTATAACATACTTCTAATAGTCGATGTTACACTTATAATGGACAAGTAAAGAGTGAAATCATGTCATCATTATGAAACAAGTTACAAACTAGCTGTACAATAACACAAATAACACAAGTTAAGTATGTCAAGGATAAATTGTATGAACAATGTTTGCTAAGGTCCAAAAACCCTCCAGCACGTAGCACAACGCATACGTAATTTTTACAGATGTCGAACAAGTGTATAAGCAGTGAATCTGCTCTGTAAGCACTACAAAGAGACAGCTAGTGAATGTGATGGGACTTCATTTAACATATAATAACATTGTACAACAACAAAACCAACATTGGAATGATGTGACAGAATTACTAGACGCTAACAATCAAGGACGTGGCGAAGAGATACAGATTGGAGGGTGCAAAGGAAAAACATTCCATGCAGATGGAGTTTTAATGAAGTATTTGCATGCCATGCATTAGCATTAGTATGCAATTCCATTAGCATGTAAGCCTAATCATATACCAAGGGCTGGGGTGAGTGAGTGGATTCTAAACGGCACATCAGCACAATTAGGCTACACAGTGCCATTCACGTTGATTCACGCTGGAAAATACAGGACAGAAGACAAAAATATTGAGAATACACAAACTAAACACAGCCCAGAAAAAGCAAACAACGCAAAACACAGCGTAACAAAACTACCCTGGTTTAGTCGCCTTTTACGACACTCAGCCAGGAAACAAGGTGGGCTTATTCTACAACGCTCCCGAGCCCACACAGGGCCCACGGCCTCGGTTCCTCTGAAAAACAAAGCATGTTTAGAACTTAGATAAGATGAAGTAAATCTAAACACTGGCTTAAAATCAGATCACAGGGTTCAGTTTAAGCTTTAGTTGAAAAACAACAGTTTAATAATAAGCCAAACACAGAGTAAGCCGATGTTATGCTGTTTCATCTAGCTGCATGGACCAGTGCTGAATCTAACCACACTACATGTGCGTTGTTTGCCTTATCAATCAATCACATCGCTGACGCTAATAAAACTAGACTTAACTACAACTGTGAACAATATAAATCAACTGAACTGCAACTTCCTCACCCGCATGTTGTACAAAAACTCCTATTAGGCATAATCTTTCCTTTTACTGTGCTGTGTGTGCATGTACATGCTAGGTGAATGTTTCGTCATGACAGTTTGGCGTAGCCTATTGTGCTCTGCTGTGCGCTGTTTGTATATTTGGTTGTTCATTTTATATTCTGTTCATTGGCTGCGTTCTGTCATGCCAATTTTACAATAAAATTGAATTGAATTGAAAATTGAACCTCAAATACAATAATACCACAAATAAAGGCACACACTAAAGCAAGTCGAACTAAAGATGTGGCCGACACCTTCTCGCCAGAAAATGGATCACAGCTATTCTTGAGACCTGCGGGGTCTGGATGGCATGTCGCCAATGTGAAATGAATCGGCTCATGCTCTGGCGGACGGATTTGTTGGCTCCGAGTTGTCAAAAATATCAAGTGCAAGGGAAGGAGGGGGAGGGGGGGGTTGGCATGCTGGACGCCAGAAGTGGGCTGAAGCATAGACAGGTGTATAAGATACCCCACCACACAGGACTGAAGTCTGGACGACGTGGCATTTTAAAAGACCACAGATCAAGCTGTGAGCAAGAGCGGTTGCACAAATATTTATTGATCATTTTAGCATGTTGGTTAACACGTTCGCTGCCACTGCCGAGTTATCTCATCAATTAATGTGCATCGTCAGTAAGTGTCACTGACGAGTATACTCATCATTCAGTACATGTAACTCAGCCGTACACCGGCACCACTGCAGATAACCAGCTGGCACCTCGGCAAAACTAAGTCCTACCAGGGGATGGCACCAAAGGAACTTTTGGCCTTGCAGCGAACGTGTCAAATTACATGATTAGGATTTAGGAGCCAATGATCAACTGGAGACCAAGAGAGCAGCTCACATAAGACCGAGACCAGAACTTGACGAGACTGAGACTGAATGCTGTGAGACCAAGAACAAAAAATAGTGGTCTCGAGACAATAACATCCCTTAATAACAGACATTAACATCCCTGCTCTGCATAGAAGTATGTGACAGAAATTAAATGCGGTGGCCCAAAAGCCGTCCGAATTAATTTTCAGCAGCGCAGACTACGCACGGAACACGTGGACGACGCGGACTACGTAGCGCCGACAGATCGGACACTCGGACAGTCGCTTGCCGCAGTCTGTGCACGTCACCATGTGACCACAATCCAGCAGGAGACAATCGGTCACAGCGTCCATGCACACCTTACACAGGTTACTCTCAAACGTCGCTGCCGAGGACTCATCGTTTGACGAACTATTAACTGTCACAAACACCAATGAATGTCACAAATTAACTAATTAAACTAATGTGGTGTTCACACTGACTGCTGCAACGACCATTAATATATCATAGATCATTTGAGAGACGATCTTCCCAGCCAATCAAAACACTCAGCCTTCTCAACCAATCACCGTCGGCCGTATAACCTATATTGTGTTGGTGCAGACGTAAAACCCTGCTCAATCAATCAATCATTCTCAACCAATCACTTGGCTGCTGCTAACAAAACTAAACATAACTGCAAACAATAACAACACAAGAAAGGTAAACTATCATACAAGAAAACTACTCACATATGCACAGACCAAAGCAAAACGAAACTAAAGCCTGGTTTAGGGGCAATTTACACTGTCCAGGAAATGGGCCGGGCCTCTTCTACAGCCACAGGAGCTACACGAGGTGACCATTGACCATTCACGGCATTTGCCTTAATTTGGTGAGTGATCCTCTCACGGAGCATCTGTGAGTGAGTGAGCATGAGCACTATTAGGCTATACAGGGCCATTCACATCTGTACACGCTGGAAAATACAGGACAAATTAAAAATACACGATGAAAAACTAAACACAACCCAGAAAAAGCAAACAATGCAAAACACAGCAAAACTAAACTACTCTGGTTCAGTCGCCCTTTATGTCAGTCGGCCAGGAAACGAAGTGGCTTTATTCTACAATGCTCCCGAGCCGACTGAGCATCACTACGGATCTTTCTGCTGGAACAGTATTGCTTATAAGCTGGATGGTCAACTGTGCCAAACTACTGAATATATAATATATAAAACTAATACATAAACTTACAGCTAAACAACTCGGCAAGGTACACAAAAAACCAACCATAGTTGACATTACGCTGATGATCGTTCCACAGCTGCCGGACCCGCATTACCAGCTCCGCCTTCTCACAGCATCCTTTGTAGTCAACGAAGCCATTGGCGAGAAGTTCCTTGAGCTGACGAACTGAAAGCAATTCTATGCTCGCAGCATCCGGGATCTCGGATAACAAGACTCGTCTATGGTCTGCCGAGAGTCTGAATGGCTGTCAATATGTAACAGCAGCAATGAAATCACTACAGCTGTCGAATTAACACGTTAACTTAAAGCGTTAAAGAATTATCAGGGATTAAAAAATTTAATGTCGTTAAAAATAATGCACACACAAATTCTATGAAGCAGGCATTCAAAAACTCCGGCTATTTCACGATCGAATAATATTCAATTTTGTGGTTACAGCATTGATCTGAAAATTTTCAGTAGATAACCTAATAAAATTGTTTGATGGCAAGTTCGACAGTGGTCATATCTTGTAGATGAGACGTGTAGTCATTTACTGACGGCAACATACAACACATATAGACCTGTCTAATTGACGGGTTAACACACGATTAATATAATTAATCGCATGCGTCATCGCTATTAAACAAATTAATTGATGGACAGCTCTTGAAAATTGAAATCACTTCTCCGGAATTACACGTCACAATTGTACAGTGCACAACTTAATAATAATAATAATAATATTCGTTTAATAATATTCGTTTAATACGACGTTGTCAAAACGCAACATGCTACAACGATATGGAGAACGGTCAAGAAACATGAAATGACAGAAGTGTTAGACTGTTAGTAGCAGTTTTTATACAGCTGGCAAAGTTAGTCAAGCTAAAGCAATAAAACAGCGTACATAGAAAGGTCTAAGCTTCTTAACGATGCATGTCTGAATCCAGCTGATCATAAAGTCTGGGATACATTTCACAATTGGATAGCTGGAAGATGACAGTCTGTGTTGTCAGTGACCAAAATCAGCAGATAAATGACATTACGTTACGTTACATAGAAGATTTACTGCCCAGCATAAGTTTTCACAGCTTATCCCTTTGACGCCCACTATTGCCATATGAGTACAGCTATAAAGCATCCTGTGAGCATCAGAGTGCCCAGATGTCAAAAAATTGACATATGGACACTTGTACAGTGACACTCAGCGTCAGAGTGCCTAGATGTCAAAAAATTACAAATTACGGCTTAACCCAGTCTCCCAGATGCTTTATAGCTGTACCCATATGGCAACAGTGGGTGTCGAAGGGTTGTGGCAACGGTTCCCACAGACTGCATACTACATACGTGAAATTTTTTCCCACAAAACAAGCATTGAAGTAAAGGTGCACAGTGAGTGAGTGAGTGGTTTCTTAACGCACATCAGCACAATTAGTCTATACAGAACCACTCATGGTGGTGCACACTGCACAGACTGACAGTCTCGTAAATAACTAAGGGTATCGCGTGTTTCTTTGAACATAAGCCACGGCTTTTTGACAAAAGTTTTATGACGGGCAGCAGGCACTTATATTTACTGCTAACAATCGACAACTTACGCTGGCAGTCGCAGAAGATGGTTCACTTGCTGGGGTCGGTGCGCGGACACTAGCCTCGCCAGTGTTGTCACCTGTAGACGATGGAGCTACATGATCAGAGGACAGGACGTCAGTAGTCTCTGGGCCAGTACTGACGTTGGCAGGTGTCGGCGGACAGGGTGATGTCATGGAATCAGACTCAGAAGTGTCAGCGACAAAGCATTCAGTGTCAGCCTCAGCTGTCACATTGCCGACAGTATCAGTCATCTCGTCGCTAGGTGTCGGCCACTGCTGCTGCTCAGCTGTTGGGTCTGGGTTATCATCAACAGCATCGCCGTCGTCACTGGTCTCGGTATCCATGGGAACCGCTGCCGTACCCGACTGCATTTCGCTCATCATCTTCTCCTACAGCCAACGTTCAGAATTGACATTATACACTAATATAACACGACACATGTGGTTTAACAGTCTCACTGCTATGGCCATATTAGCAGGGGTGGATTAATCATGGGGCTGCAGCTCCAGGCCCACCAGCCTGAGAGGCCCACCAGCCTGGATATTTAAGAAAAATATTATACCCAAAAGAAAAACAATAACTGGGTTGGCCAGGAAGATATCCTCATTTAAACTCTGTAGATATGATAGGCCCACTTGGACGCCTCAACCCCAGGCCTCTGCATACTGGACTTACATCATTACTCTTACAATAAGTTAAGCAAGGAAGTAATTAAGGACATTTAGTAGCACATTGAGAGCACGGAGTCACTGGACAATGTGCAGAACAGCTGTGATGAAGTGTTACTATCCTGCACATCCAGTACAGGCAGCAGCTAGTTACAATGAGGCAGTACAAGCAGATTACTGCCTCTGCTCTAGCACAGCTCAAGTCTGGTATCTCCAGCTGGTTATCTCTGGTAACTACTGACAGCAATTGTCTTTACACCGCTTTGCTGTTAGACTGTTGGAGTAGTTACAAATCGTGCACAGAAATTTATAACGTCATCCAAAGAAAAACATCAAAACATAAGTCTATAGACGCTGATTCATCGTTGTCTCCAATTACTGTTTAACGTGGCCTTTCCATCATCACTAACTGACCATCTCAGACTGAAACCTAATGGCACTTACTATCATTACTAACCCACTTAACGCTCAATAAGCTTTCTTTAATGGCACATAAAGAAAACAGAAAGTCTACGACTTATAGAACATTGTTTATTAAAGAAATTACACCGTCAACTGGTAGTGTGCTGTGACGATATATGATTTTAGCCAGACGATCAATTTCAATTTGATATCGAATGAAAAATCGCAATTTTGATTTGATTCGATTTTTCAGTATTCGGTATTGCTAGAGAGTAATCACGTTGGGACTAACACAATATAAATTCTGAAAACATAATAAATGTTTCTTCCATTCGACTTGAGTGATCATTTTCTCATGTAGCAGCCTATTCAGTCAGTTTACTTATTTATTGTGCCAAATGCTGCAGACCTAGAACTTCGGCCAACGTGTGTAAGAACAACAATAATAACGAAAATAGCAATCCAGCAACATCCAGTAACAGCGGCAAAAATAAATCGTAGCATTGACATAACATAGATTGCATTTTCGATCTTGGCCGATTGTGACAAAAATTTGTGATTTTCAACTGTACTGGAGATGATAGAGGATTGGTGTCAAATGAATACAGTAGACTGCTGTAACCTTCAGCCGGGCAACGTGGCTGGCATGTTCGTGGTCGTCGCTGTGTAAACGGTTCGGTGCATGACTCGCCTTCATTGCAAGCTCTATCAGATCGGCTTTCTCCTTGCACCCGGCAATCGTCACCTTACAGGCGACGAGGAATGTACGCAGTTCACGCATGCTGTATCGCGTCGCCAGGTCGTCGCGTGAATAATCTCCCGAGATGAGCACAGCACATTTGACGCAGACTCGGCGACTGCGGCCGCGCACCATCACCGCCGTGTACGCAGATGCACTGTCAGGCGACAGCACCGTGAGACATCGTGCACAATGTGTTTGACCGCATGCTGAGCATTTCTGTGTCACCAACCAACAGACACCTCAACAGTCAACAGCAAACAACATCACTGCATTTCCACTACAGTCCAGATATTTATTTCAACTCGCTACCGGCACTGTGGACCAGCAATAACGACAGTTTCATTGATAGGCATCGACTTTTATAAATGACCACGGTGCCAACATATCCCTTCTCTCACCTTCCGCTTTCCCTCCTGCCCATCCCCTTTCTCCCATCCCTCCTCTTTGACCCTTCCATCTCTTGTCCCTCTCCCACCTCTGTACCTCCCTCCTGTCTTTCCCCTCTCCTTCCCTTGTCTTGACCATTCACTAGCAGTAGGGCTGCCGTATCCGGGTAATTTATTACCCGGGTCCCGTCGGGTAATACGACGGGTACCCGGGTACCCGACCGGAAACGGAAGTAGTAAGTAAGTAAATAAATAAAGATAGTATATGGCCCATATATAGCCCATAATCC
>Ga0056114_1001664_pt1 | contig 10449 bp, 10 predicted proteins | sample WorMetHERISLAND1_FD_77005 | JGI IMG/M metagenome (GOLD analysis project Ga0056114, IMG submission 77005) | Marine gutless worms symbiont microbial communities from Max Planck institute for Marine Microbiology, Germany - Olavius loisae HERON... ... | reverse complement strand
GAAGAGTGAAAACTTGGATACGCTGTGTACGTTTTTTACGTTTTTTTGAAATGACATTTTAAAAAAAACGTAAAAAGTCGCGTTTTATTTTTTTGGATTTTCAGAAACTATTCTCAAAACTATTCTTTCAAAAACGTATTCTCGAACTATGCTATTGCGTGCCAGTCACAGTCATTCACTCTATCCAACACGGCCACGAAGCATTACTGACACTGACAGTCGTCGTTTATTGTATATACACTATATACCACAGGTGAATACTCAACAATTAACTGCCGCTTTCTGATTGGTCCGTATGATATCGGCTTGATGCTGCCTGCAGAAGCTTTTCATGGAAGCTTAAAGATGACGGGCTTTTGAGCATAGTCATTTTGTACAACCGTGTCTTTGGTCCTTATCACAAACGACTCACGTTGCATAAGCGTCGAATTAACAGCAGCATGGCGATATTCACACGCTAACACTCGCAACCGCGTGACAGGAAAACACCCGAACGAACAACCGCTCGGATCACACGTGCAATTTAACTCTTATGCCTTTATCACTTTTGACGTGTACAGAGCAAAACCAAAGTTCATTGTAAATCTCCGTATTAATGTTTGTTTTTATGTAATTGATGATGGACTTCTATAGCTACAAAACACAACCTGACGCATAGCATTCATGCCAAATACTTCGATTTTTCGTCACTTTATCTCCCCGCGCTTTAGTCCAACGTCGAACAGAACTGTGGATCTCATCTGATCGCTCCAACATATCCTGATCCTGAGCTCTTTTGTTCTTCTTTGCAGCAGACAAGAATCGTACGCTAAGTGATTCATCATCTGAATCACAAGAATGTGGGTCACGGATCGCTGGATCCAGATCCGCCACGGCGGATCCAGATCCAGATCCGCTCCGGACCTTCAGAGCATACGAAGATTCGTACAGTCAGCTGCTGAATCAGTGACGTCCAGTTTACGGCGAAGACCCGAGATCGGCGATGACACGCTTCATACTCCGTACACAACACGTGTCCCTCTATACAGACGCCCTGCAAGCGGCTGGCCGATCGTTACTCTCAGACGACCTCCACTCGCTGTCCACCGATACCAGTCCGGCTCTTCCCGACGCCCTTTCGGCCGGACTTTTCGGCGATCGTGCGTCGTTCGATACTGTAGTTGTTCCAGAGACCGCAGATGACCTCGCCTGCCGCCACCTCGCCCATGTTCATGCCGATCAGCCGGACAATGAACATGCCGTCGCGACGCAGGTAGTTCTCGGCAAACTTGGCCAGGATTCCGGCCTCGCGCTGCGTCGCGTCGAACGCGCGCAGCTGCTTGCGGAGGTACTGGACGTGTCCGGGCCAGTAGAGCGACCGGAACAGCCAGCGCAGCGAGTTGACGGTCGTTATGAGCGCCAGAAAGACGTACCAGAACCAGACAAAGATGAACAGCTTCTCGTTGAAGAGGTTGATCGTCAGTGCACACTGCACCACGTACTGGTGAATACGGGATTGGTGGCGGACCTCGAACTCGCAGAGCGTCACTCGAGGGAACCTCTCCGAGTGGGACCAGTCCTGGCCGCGTATCAGCCCTGCTCCATCCAGCTCGTTCTTCCAGGTCTGAAGTCCTGGCCACGGATCAGCCGCTCGACCACGTGCACGCCGTACAGATGGTAGTCGATCTTGAGAAAGGCCTCAAGAAGGAACAGCTGGCCGACGGCGTTGGCGAGGTACATTAACTTGACGGCCATGTAGCCCGAGATGAGGTAGTTACCGTACAACTTGCCGCCGACGATACAGCACATCTTGGCGATAAAGTGCTTGATGCGGACCATGCACCCAGTCCGATATTCTCTCTGAGCGAGAAGATAGCGATCCATCTGATTCACGATGTATCGAATTGCCTGCACACATGCAGCAAGCAACGTCTGGATTTTGGGCAACAACACCAGCTATTTAAATTCGTTGTCATCGCTCGACGGATAACATTTTCAGTGCATTTGCTAACAAATACAGTCGCCACGCGTCACCATCTTCGGATCGGATTCACTACTGGGGCTCGCGCACTGCAAGCTTTAAGCGACTTTTTTGTCGGTCGACGTGTCTGTCTGTCTTTCTGTTTGTCCGCAACTTTGATGCTAAATATCTCGGAAACTAAGCGATTTATGGGTGTTCGTGTCTAATAGGGAGCATAGGAAATTGTCTATGGCACGTCGATTAGTGACGTTATCGACGGCGTGACTCTATGACGTCATAATCGTGAAGTTACGATCTTCAAAGTCGTCGCATTCGGAAACTATAGAACCCGGATCAGCTATCCGTGTTGGTCTTTTAAGCACACACTATCGTAGAACGTTGTGTTTAAAAATCAGATCATTCGGCTTATAACTGTGGGAGAAGAAGGCGTAATCCTATACCCGCGAAGAAATTTGCGAACAATCGGTACAGTTGCAATTCGATGGGAACGAGTGGGTCACTTTAAGCTCAGCAGCGCGCGAGTCAATTCGTCTACCGGCTTGTGCTGTAACTATTCGGTATTAAGCAAACGGCATAAATCGAAATTACGTACAGACTCGATCTAAATGATCTATTCAAACTCATTTAAAATCATTCGAGGTTTAGGTGGATATGAAAACTGTTCGCTGTATTAGTGAACATGTGTATGAGATATATTGCGCGGTTTTTCTGCAACAGCTTAGCTTCTTCTTGTTAGCCGACCGTACTAACGGTCGCGCTATTGATACAGTGTTGCGTCCGTCTGTCGTCATCGTCGTCTGTCTGTACGGAATGTATTCTGACTAAACGGTGCGTCCTAGAGCAAAAGTCACTATTGACGGCCTATAGGAAGTCGTATATGAGAAATCGATTGGTACTAAAATGAATGACCTTGACCTTTGTTTACAGGTCGTATTAAGGTCATGTCAACCATTGCGTGACATTCGACGCTGAATATATCGGAAACCGTTAGAGACAGAGGCTTGGTAAAGGACCACTAATAGGAAATGGCCTATGGGCTACCAAATGGTCACGTGACCGATGACGTCACGTGACCCCAAAGGTGCTGTAAGGCAGTGCGGTCGGCTATCTCAGCGACAGTTTGGCTTCTTGTTTTTGGTTTTCTTCGTTGACTGCGATTGTTCTTCTCGGCGCACGTTGTACATAATCATTATCGTATCGAATTCGAATCGCCAGACACGCTGATATCGATCGACAGACCGAGTTACGGCCTATAAATTGTCCGGAACACAATTACAGGTAAGGTCGGATTGCAACAAATTAAATTGTGGCCGAACCAAGCCAATGACCACGGAACGAGGGCAACGCTGACCCATTAATCAGAGCTCTCACGGAACAGATAGCTCCTGTCCAGTGTTCCCCGCAATGCTCCACAGCGTTTAGTCATCGAAATGTTACCTATCTACAGTTCTGACGCAGTAGCTAAGACCAACATTGATTAAATAGCTTGCAACGAATCTCTCAGAGTTATTTGCTAGAAAAAAGCTAACTTGAAATCTGTGATGTAGAGCGAATGCTGCGAGTGGGTTAGGTTGATCAGTTACGCGGATAAACAGGTTGAGTGAAGACTTTGTACGTTTAATATTCGACGCGTTCAGTAACGTTGAGCCAGTGAAAATACGAATAGGATAAAAGTGATGCGACAAGCTTTGACAACAGCACGGGCAACAGAATTCTGAAAAAGCTGGAGTCGGTTAATTTGAGATTTAGGAACGTTGTAGTGGAGCGAATTACAGTAGTCAATGCGTTAGATACTAGTGGGCTATAAACAATTCGTGATTTTTCATCAGTATCTCGCTACACCACGACACGAATTTTTTGCACAACTATTCGGCCGAATACGAATACACTATTCGGCCTACTATTACTATACAGAACGCAAACAGAAATTCACAAAAGATTTACCGTACAGCAACAATTGACATGTCTTGACTTTTAAAGGTCACTCCAGCCTCTGTAAACCTGACCAATGTTTCAAAGTATATAGCACATTTCGTCCACAAAACTAATAATTATTATTGATTATTGTTTGGTTGAAGAATATTACACTCACATGAATAATTGGATTATGAACGTTTGTGATTTACGACGAAGAGTTACTGTGAATTGTAATTATGCAGTCAAACTGTTTTAACATAGATGATAGAGCTGTGCCTTTGTTTGCTCGATCGTTCTGTTCGCAAGCTTCTGCTTCTCCTAGTTTTCATTTTGTATAAATTACTTTTGTACTTATAGTTATTATGAATGGCCGGCATAGATGACTTCGGCTTTTCCGGCAGCCTATCATAAGTAGTAATCATTGATTGTATTAATCATATGTATGTGGTGTTCTTGGGCAAAATAAATTCTTTTCTTCTTCTTCTTTTTCTCCTTCTTCTGCAACGATCGTAAGTCACAAGTGAAAAACTAACGTGACGTATTTAAAAGGAGCTTTAGCTTTACAAGGTCATTCAAGGTCATGCTAAAAACTGGTAATATCCCAGTCACTAACACGCGGTACAAGAAAGCAAGCATGGTAACAACGACAGACTAATACTTTGAGTCTCCCTGACTGATTCGATGTCGTAGTGATCTGTCAAGTAATAATTCTATTGTCAATGGCTCTGACTGAAGGACCACGGACCACGTTTTAAACCTTCCTAAATACGACACCATTGACAGATAGGGGCACAGTTACACTACGGTAAGTGTAGGGGCCTGCAATCTTTGTACCTTTTCACGAATCTCCAGGTAGTGAGCCTGTGAACTGTGCCTGGCAGCGTCCATGATAGCCGCCATGTTGACGCCAGAACGTTTGTTGACGAAACGCCAGACGAGACACGGAACGAACGCCAACATCGCTTGGAAGAGCAATATGAGCGGAACCCATTGGTAATAGCTGATTAACACCTATACAAACACAAACACACACGCACGGTGCATGTGTAAGTAAGCCGCTGTTTTCACAAAAAAAGTTAAAGCCGAATAAGTTCTTCATGGGCCAAGGCAAGCCATCTCAGAACTACGGGGTGTCACCGAAGTATGTAATGGTGCTCACAATTTTACTTGCAGCCCGACATAAGCGAGCACACCCCGCCTTAACCCCAGCCGGTGAAGGCTGGTACTCGATTTACCTACCTCGGAGGGATGGAAGGCTGAGTTGATAGGTGCCTGAAAACGCGGATTGGGAATCGAACCCATGACCGCTAGGTCAGAAGTCCGACGCCCTACCGCTGCGCCACCGAGACACCCAAAATAATAAACGTTTTTACGTTTTTTAGTCTTGTCACTTTTTACGTTTTTAACGTTTTTTATTTTGTCAGTGTTTTTTTAAAAAGAAGTTCACTGAAAATTCAATCAAGAACTCCGAGAAGCAAAGTAGCACGTTTGAAACCACAGAAACGAATCAATAGGCCTAGATTTTATTATAAAAGTGGCTGGGTGCAGAGCAACTCTTTGACCAATGTGGTACGTAGTTTACTCAGTCTAGTGACACTTGGTCTTATACGATACGACCACACGTTGAACTGATGAAATCGAATAAAGTTCTCTCTCTATTCCAGCTACACAGCACCAGCTGCAGCATTAGGCAAGAGCAAGAGGATGAAGACGGCTAACGTTTATTATTCAACGTTTATAAACGTTTTTTCTGAAACGTTTTTTTTTACATCTATGGCTGTTTTCACTGCCAACAACTGAACGGTACACGATACGTCCATAGTTACTATTAATGACTAATGGGAAGTTGCATACGAGCTCTCACTGATTGACACCAAGTCATGTTATAGTTTGAAAGTTGATCGAACAAACTCCAGCTCTGGATACGTCCTATCATCACATTACATGATTGCTGTCCAACGGTCGCCTGCTGCGGACCAGACTATTATAGTTATCTAACCAGTAAAATACAAGTCCGAACTAGACGCGTACTTAGACAGTGCTCGGGACATATGATATATACGTAAATACATGAAACCGGACGTCACCTCCAGGCTCCCGGATTTATATGCGCACAAATGTCACAAAAACGAAGCGTTTTCGCTGGCGAAATGTATTCGACGATATGCGTAGAATGGGCCGGTGATCATTTTGGTCTTGGTTTGACGTAAACGTAAATCAATCCACTTTTGACGAAGATACGCGCGAAAACGGTTTTTACAATTTCGTTCTCAATGACCTTGACCTTTGACCTTTAGATCTCAAACTTGCTTCCCTACTCTTGTCCAGGGTCACGTCTCCACTAAATTGGAAGTTTCTACGGCTTTCCTGTTTCGAGAAAATCGGAAGCACGGGACGAACGGACAGACAGACAGACGGACGGGGTGCAACGTTTAACGCGGCCCACTAAGGAGAAGACATAATAATACCGGTACACGCCATGTCGGCAGCTAAACTTTGTTAAAGTCGGGAGCGTTTGATCGGAAGTGTACGTTACCTTTGTTTAGAGGTCGTATCAAGGTCATGCCAACCATTGCGTGACATTCGACGTTAAATATCTCGGAAACCGTCAGAGATAAAGGCTTGTTTCCAAAGGACTACCAACAAGAAATGGCATATGAGCTATCAAATAGTCACGTGACCGATGACGTAACGTGACCACCGAAGGTGCTGTGAGGCAGTACGGTCGGCTATCCTAGCGACAGATTGGCAAATTACTACCGTTTACATGGTAAATGAAGCTTCGTGTGATTATAATAAAGAAGCTACTTACTTTCTTACGCTTTCGCACGCACAGGAAATCACGTCGTGTGACGCATTACACACCTGATACGTATGTGGCTGTTGCGGGTCGAAGCTTTCGTCGGGTATCACTCTCGACATGGGCAGGTAATACGTGTTGCTAACCCAGCAGATGGAGTCGGCGTACTCGCGGTGGCTGTCAGTGAACTGGGCCGGACACCAGCAGTTGATCGGCTTACCGACGAACTGCTTGGTGCTGACGAGGAAGCCGAAGCAGACGAGAATGATAACCGTGTGCTGTCGACTCAGCCGGTCCACGTGGTCGTCGTCGACGCGGAATTTGATCTCGCGGATACTCAGCACCGACTTCAATCAATCAATCAATCAATCAGTTTATTGGAATTGCTGCAGATAACGTCGGAGAATTAGGAAACTGGAAAAATATAAAAGGCATACATACATAAACAGGCCTACACATATACATCTGTAAACTGATAGATAGGCTAAAACATAACCTGCACAGTAACGAACAGCTAGTAAAATAAAATGCAATAATAATATAAAACAATTATCAAATCAGTCTATAGGCCTAGAGTGTAGGCTATTGCACATTTGCTAAGCGACCAAGTAGTGATGTAATACACTGTTCTGCTTCTGGAACGAGCAACTGGAAATTTCTGATAGAGTAGGGTATAAAGAGTTACAAAACCTTGAACAACTTCTCCATGTTTCGTCGTCGTCAGAACCTCGTCTTCAGAAGGCTCAACGCAGCAACCTTGGCGTCGACGAAGGACGTCTCTCTCCCAGTCGCGCTATAGCCAGACGTTCACCGCTTGCCACGCCGACGGCTTCTTGTAAATGCTATTCATACATTTCGTCCCGGTCCAGGTTCGGCGGTATTTGATGCACTGCAACTGTAAATATGACACTGGACTGAGTTGTCCTAACGCAGTCGTTGATCAACTGCTCTGCAGCTCTCTGCAATCCGTGAAGATGACAATAGGAGTATCTGTATCGGTAGTCACAACACAACCGTTCGGGTCAATAAAGCCGACAGCGGCGGCGTCCAGGCAGCGAGTCTTTCGCTGCCGCCCAACGATCTCCGACTGTTGTTCCACGCGTTGTTACAGCGCTGTCAGAACGCATTGATCGTGGCTGGACGAAAACCACGCGACGACGTCGTGCGCCTCGCGGGCAGCAGCTGCTAAGATCGTCGGTCACTGCTCTCTGTCATCTGCTCGCCCGACCACCGCTGACTTTGTGAAGCCAAGACGACGATGACGAAGCCTCTGTTTGGTCGTGCGGCGAGCGCCGCCTGCTAGTCACAATCGATCAACATTTCGACGATTTCACTCCTTCCTTCAGCATCGCTCCAAACTGCCGACGTGGAACCCTGGACAGCGTCGCTGCAGTCAGTCTTACGGGTCGACTTGCGTGGGTCGAGACGTCGTAGTGTGTTTGTCGTACGACGTACGACCGGACGAGACCGTCCTACGACTAGGCCTTCACCGCTGCTGCTGCTGCTGCTGCTGCTGGAGACGATGAGCGATGACGCAATTATGACGCCGAAAGCCGTCGTCGCCGATAAAGTAGTCGCGGAGAGTCGTTCGGTGGCACGGTGCGGTGTGGTGACCGCCAAAACGCAAACAGTCGCCGCTGTGCCGAGCCGTCCGTACCGCGGTGCTGTGGCCTTCTGTCGCCGCACGTATTGACGTAATCTGCCGCCTGGCCGGTATGTTGTGGCTGGCTAGTCGGATGTTGATGCTGATGCGGGCTGCGCCTCCCTCTCTCCAGGCATCCTTGGCGCATCGGCGTCATACACAGCCTCGCCAGCGGCATAGTTCCATGCAGCTCGTCGTAGACTATCCAATCACGCTGTCACTTTTAATCTCTGTTTATGGCATGCAGCCAGGACCCCACTACCGTAGACATGTACTCTATAATCATAGACGTATTCGGTACACTGCGCCGTGGTTTAAAGAACAAGGAAGCCTAACTATCGCCGACAACCTCGAGCGACGCTCCAGCAATCGTCACTGTACGTCTTACAGCATTGCATTAAAACGCACTGACTAATAAGCGAGTGAACGCCACAGTATGTTATAGTGTTATACTTTGCCGGTTACCGACGACCCGTCAGCGGCGGGGGGGGGGGTGCAGACGGCAAAATTGTATTCCTGACTTATTCAGTTTAAAGCCAATATGCGATAACTGCGTTGTTAGTTTTTTAAATTCGAATATTATTGCATTTACAGGTATGGGACCACATTTTCGAAACTTCCTAAGATTTTTCTTAAGAAGTTTTGAGAATTTGCAGTCGTCGCTAAGATAAGAAGTTTTCGTAATATTTTCCTATTAAGTTTCTGAAATGTGACCCCTGTTCTTACATCTCCTTTTTAACTTACGTCTCTTATTCAGTCACATACGCTCGAATAACTGAGTAAGCGACATTAGTTAAAAGGAAAAACGCTATGCGATCGCCACAGCAGTTCCTTTGTCGAGCATTAGCAATAATGACTGTCGCATATTTATATTTTATAATAAGAACGGTAACTACCGCAAACGAATCGCGCCTCCGCTGGTGCAGTTAATTTTGGGATCAAGCAATTGTAACAAGGTCATCCAAAGTCACTGGTACTGGTGTGATTCCATGGTACACATTTAATTTCCTATATTAGTTGTCCATGATAACTACCGTTGCCGAGATACGTTCGGCCATTTTGGCACGATACCAACGTGTGTCGGACGTACAGACGGTCAGATGAACGGCATTCCTATATCACGCTTTGCATTCACGAACGAATGCGGACGAGCGATACTAAGAACTGGATAAGTAGTGACTCGATAAATGATATTAGCAACTATTTATCGGCAAAAATGGCTTGTTCATGCACCAGCTGGCACATGAACAAGCCATTTTTGTTGATAAATAGGCGTAGTTGCTAATTTATCGGTCCTGTATTCCGGAATACACTGTCTGCATACTGCAGTGCCAGCAACTGTAGTCGGTTAATGTGTCGAAGCATTGATAAATCAGTAAATCAATCAAATCAATCAATTAGCCAGCCTCTTCGACGGGAGTTCACTGCAGTGTCTGCTACCGATACAGTGAGCCACGTGCCACGTCTGCATGGTAGGCCCTATAGCAGCAGTAATGCTGTTTTAGGTTTAATTCGTTTAAAATAATTAGATTTGAGTATACTCCATCGCCACGAAATCCACCAGCACTTCCGTTGTACGCCATTTATTTGTGTAATATCCTCTTGCACTGTGCGTCAAGCGAACATCTTCAATGGAGGATCCAGGATTGTTCGGCAAAGTCAGAGGCATGAAGCCAAAATACCGAAAACATCGAAATGAGAGACTGGGACTGGAGTGTCTCCAGTGTGATTTTTGTTCGTTAACGAAAACGAAAACGAAAATCGTTAAAACGAAGAAAAATAACGTGTTCTTTAAAAAAAGACTGAAACTAAAACGAAAAATGTCGCAACTAAAACACGACAGTTTAAGTGTAACACGCCAGAAATCTGACTAGATCAAACACTCAACATTCTTGTAATTTGAGAGACAGACGACACAACTTTATATTAATTGTAAAGAACTGACAAATCAATCACCAGCATTTCATTATCAGACAATGTATAAATATTCGTACTGACTGTATGTAAGTAGTAGTAATAAGCCGAAGTAAATCGGATACCCTATTCTGCACGTTCATTGGCTCACAGACCTAGCCTAGGCCCACCCCAAGACCCCTAGCCATAGCCCTACTCACAGCCCACAGCCCTAGG
>Ga0056114_1001663_pt1 | contig 10450 bp, 6 predicted proteins | sample WorMetHERISLAND1_FD_77005 | JGI IMG/M metagenome (GOLD analysis project Ga0056114, IMG submission 77005) | Marine gutless worms symbiont microbial communities from Max Planck institute for Marine Microbiology, Germany - Olavius loisae HERON... ... | reverse complement strand
TTGGCCGCTTTCGAAGCTTGGCTAGTCTTATACTTGTAGTGAATGTTGTTGGCGAACTTCAACGGAAAAGAACACTTGCGGCATCGCGCGGTTTCCTTGCGGCAGCACGGCTTTCTTGTTGACCATAGCATGATGTAGTGAAAATGTCACGATGGTATCTTAAATGGTTCAATAGTTAATCGTCTTGACAAGCAAGCAAACATTATTGAAAACTTCTGCGTTTGCTGTCGTTGCGTGGTTGGCAATTACACCGCTGTTCGCTGTGCGTGGCGAACAGCGTCGGTCTCGTACTATTTGACTGTGAGCCACTAAAGTAATTGACTGACTGACCACGGGGAAGTTGGATGACAAATGCGAAGTTATAAACAATCAATCGGCCATAGAACAGGCCAGCAGCCAGCCTGTCGTCCCGGAGGCGTAGTTATGCCGACTACACTCGCCCATGTAACGACGCATTGTTTACGCCAGGCAAATTACACGTAATGTGACCATCACGCGTCGACCTTCAATTATCAGACCAGATGCACGCTATAGCCTACGAGGTCATTTTCTCACACTGCCTGACGGCGGTATCAACGCCACCGCACGCACTGATTTTTCATCGTCATCTTCAAGTTACCCTTGCTTAAAAATTTAAAATCACTTTCGTGCTCGGCTAAAACGGTCCGTAACATGTGCAGACCTCAGTGTGTTTAGCCAGTAATACACTCAACACGTTAATTCACCATTAATGAGTTTTATCAGAAATGTATAGCAAAAAGACGGCAGCCCCAGCTGTTCATAGAGACATAGGCTGCACATAGAGTACAGTTTCACAGACACAAATGAATGAATGAATGATCACAAATCGTCGTCGAACTCTAGTAGTACAAGACAGATACGAATACAAGCCATTAACACATGGAGATAATCTACAGAACCATTGTATAACTCTATAGTGAGTGAAGGACACGTACAAAGGCAGCCTAATTTTCTAAACTTTAACAACTTCAATAATTTCCTCCACAGACCACACACTTAACAACAGGGAGCACCTGCTCAAGCAACTCCACCGCCTCTGCTATTTAACTACGGTACATACTGCACAGCTTCTAGGACAATGAACCATACCTGAGTGAAATTTCCAAATTATATTACCGAGAAAGTGTCGACGATATGCACACAATAATAACTCAATACTGCTGGCTATTGCTAATAGCAAAACGGATAAGCATCTTCAGTATAGTGGCAAGAAAGAGATGTGCCAATGACCAAAAAATATGTCATCAATATGCATGAGCAGAAAGTAACGAAACAAAGTGAATTACTCGAGATGTTTCTTAACGAAAAAGACGTCTAACATGTGAGACATTAAACTCTGTCCATTTGCTCTGCTAGAACAGCAACTGCATGTTTAGCACAGTTTCAATGGATGGATAAAGACGACGCCATTCTGTGGATCACCGTCTCAACCAATCAAATCTCCATCAGCTGTCAAGTTTCTCAGTCACGGCTACTTAATAAATATCTTATCTTGTTGCCAGCAACTGCAAACATAAAATATCCAATAAACGGAGAAATTAGTTTCATATATTTCATATTTATTAACGCAAAAAGATATATCACTTTGTCGGAACTAACTTGAAAAATTAAACCATACCAGGTAATTGCAACTAGATTTTACAAGAAACTGCGTCGGCAAATATCGTTTCATCATGTGATATAACTAATACGACCAGCTTCTGTCTCACGTGACATTAAGATGTATTCTCGCTTGCATTGAGATTTCAACATATCATATTCTGAACACAGTGGTGGCCTCACTTAGAGCTAACGCGTTGGTCTTGATCAACGTAGTTACTCTACGTTGGGCCCGGTTAATACTTGGATGTGTGACCATCTGTTGGCGGGTAAACCATCTTGGTATAACCAGCCACCTATGTCAACTCAGCCTTCTAACCCTCTGGGGGTAGGTTAATCGAGTACCAGCCTCTCTGGCTGGGGTTAGCCGGGGCGCGTTCACTTGTGTCGGGTGGAAGGTAACACTGTGATCACATATCGGCATGATATGGCAGGTGATGTCCTATAGCGCTGAGCTGTGTACACGAAGAGCTGGTGAAAATAACATGTAACAACTATAAATTTGTACAGCAGTAGAAGAAAGCAAGTAAGCAGGGTTTAAGAACAATTCTGATATGTGATCACACAATGTTACCTGGGTATTGTGTACACAATTTCACCAGCCAGTCTCAGTCTTCTCAACCAATCACTTGGCTGATATTAATAGAACGAATCATAGGCTAGCTACAAGTAATAACAACAACACAAAACCTAAACAGCGACACGAGAATACTACCAGCAATAATACTAGGACAGCTGGGCAGATAATACTTGACCATAAATGACGTCACTTATTGAAAACACACAAGTCATATAACACAAATGCAAAAATCGACGTTGTCACATGAAGTTTCCTCAACTCAAGTCTACAGACGACTTTAGAACAACAATGAACCATAAAAAAACACAAATGATGACTAGACAAGACAAACAGAGCGTACTGCACTGCACTGCATTCCTATCAGCATATTACTTATGAACAATTCAACACCAACGATGCGTACAATAAAATGATAAAATTCCTTCAAAACACGACCAGTTACGAAAATTTACGAACAACAGCCACGTTACCAACTTCACACTGCAAATAAATTATTTATAAATAACGGAAATGCAGACTTGTACAAAAAGCGTAGAAAGCAAATCGGAACACAAAACATTGCCAAGGAAACTGATATAATCGTAAACTGGAGACAAGTCTACGTATTCAGCAGAGACATCAGCAGTCACATGTGAAGAATGCTCTACGCAAAGATGTTGAACCTAGTGCAATGGAAAAGCTCACCTGGAACACATCACGATTATGAAAATAGTTGTAATGGACAAAAAATGAGAGAAGCCAGCATCTCAATGGTCTGTGAAACAACGATGCTTTCATTTAGAAGTAACTCACTTAACTCTGCTTGTCTGTTCATAATCAGAAATTGTCAGTCAGTAAAATATCTGTCTCTGCTAAGTATAACTAGCTAATTACTGCGATTAGCTAATTAGCAGACAACAGCATTTAACCATTCAGTTGAGGGCATGTAGTGTGATGTCCTGTTGCTGTCAAACAAATGACTTGAAACAAAACTCCCATGTGAGCTTAATGTATTCAACTCTTGCCTTTGGTGAAAACTGAAAATGCATAACTCTTGTCAATTGTATGAAGTTTCATAAAGGACTTAGCTGTTAATTTTAGCACATTTTTCTGCCATTTGGATGCCATCGAGTTAGTTAATTATCTCAGAGAAATTTTTCCTCCTACTCAGGGGAGCCCCTTGAGCTCAGTTCCACAATACCCCCCCCAAAAAAAACCTTATGAAAACAGTCATCCTACATGGTGATGTGACACGCGCATGTTTGTGTGGCAGGCATCTCATTAAGCCTCTGGGTTGATGACAAGTGTCAATGGCACTTGGTAATATATGAAATTTTAAGACGCATTCTTACCAGCAGATACGACATATTTTTCTGCATTAGATGAAGAAAATATTCTGGGGATTTTTCAAATATTGGGCGTCTTGCCTCCCTGACCCCTGGACTGCAAGATGGCATAGCCACAAGATGACACCATAAGAGTGCCTCTGTGACATCCCATTTGTGCTGTAGGCCCTGATGAACAAAGTCGGGTGTCAAAAAGTCAAAAAGTACAATAATTGAAGTTTATCACTTAGCTTCTACAAATAACAATATGTGGTGATTTCTAATGTCATGCAGAAAGATATCTTTGTGCTAAAAATGCTAGAGTGCATGCGACAATCCATATTTTTTTACAATCTGAAACACACAAGAAACAAATTTTTTTAAAGTCACAGCCGCCGCATTTTGCACCGAAGATTTTAACTAGATGGTGCTCATGAGAGTGCATATCTCCATTATGTGATTTTAAAATTTCGGGGTTCATGTGGCCATGCCCCATTTTCCATATATTTTATGTGATCATGTCCGTAGTGACCCTGCAAATATGTGTCAAATATGAAGTCCACAGCTTTAACTTTTTGGAGCTATTAGCATTTAATACCCCAACTGTGTGATGGACCAGTTCAATGCACACACTGACAGAGAGACAAACGCACAATCCAATGAAAACACTGTCTCTGACAATTCACGTCGTTCACTTGGCAGAGACAGGGGCTTCCTTGGAGGCAAGATTATTTTCCTACCAAATTTAGTTGTAATTGGTCAAGAAATGATGGGGATACAACATCTATCTGTTAAAAGAAGACTAAAGCCTGGATCTCAAGAAAGTGAGTGAGCACATTACCGTATACGGTGAACCTTTTTATCCAGAAAATATCAGCATAAAAAGGCGTGAAACTGTCAGTGCAAATACTGCAGTGTTGGATGCACAGTGTAGCCAGCCTTTAACAGTAAAAATAACAACATTAATATAATAAATTAACACTGATACACAAAACACAACACACTGTACAATATCATTGCAGCATCTGCACAAAACACAAAGATACAATTAACAGAAAACAAAGACAACAAACAAATATCATCAAATTATACATTCACAATCGACACAAGAAGCTCGGCTGTGTAGCATTTGACAATTGTACTAATTACTCCTGTTCACACTTGACAATGACAGCTAATAATGCTACTGAATAAAGTGCTGACCACAGTCAAGCAGTCATTGTGTTACTGCTGTCAACATTGTCGATGAGCAGCACAGCTTGTCTGACTGACTACAGGATGAGTCCTAGTACGAAAACGTGAGTAGTAAAGTTGCTGTTGCTAATAGCTCTTGTTGGCTCCTGGCATGTTTGACCCAACTGACCATTAAGGCTGGTAACACATGCTAAGTAGGAGGTGTGCTACAGGTCGCTCTACACATTCAGGGTCGGGGAAAAGCTAGACAGAGTATCAGCAATATTCATCATTCACTGTATATTTCTTTGGATGACGACCTGATGCCACACAGCCTCCGATTACCAGCCAAAAGCAAATAAAATGAACTTCAGATGTCAATCAATGTTGCTTTACAACAGGCAAGTATTTCATAATAACCATATCACTACCATGCATCGGCACACTGTAGGTGATTTTGGAAATGATCTTCCCAGCCAATTTCTTGACTGGTGCAAAACACTCACTCACTAAGCACAGGTACAACCAAGCTAAAAACTGGACTGCAGATACCTCTGCAGCTTTGCAAAGTCATAAAATAACATAACTGCAAAAAACCCATGATGATAAAGCACGTCAAGTAGTGGCAGAAAGACAGGGTCACGACACGCATGGGACAGACAGGGAGTTCATAGGATGGATGGATGGATTTAGGGTTTAACGGCATTTTGAGCACGTAAGTAGAGGCTATATCATACCTGAGGAAGTTTAAAGTTTGTTAGTAAGGCCAATGGCGTGCACAAAAGAGATTATGCGTTTAGGATAAATGTTATGGAAGAGATCTTTGAGATTAGAAGTTGTATAAAAATTTTGGCGAATGATATCAAAGTCGATACAACAGGGCGTTCATAGCAGTAGTATTCAAAGGATTCAAACAGCAATCCAAAGTGACACGTGATGAAAGAACATCGACAAGACAGGGAGTTCTAAAAATAGGCAGCCAATCAGCTGCTGTGTTGACATTCAGACGCTAATATCAACATAAAGAATGGCAGTGATAAGCATAAACAAATTAATGCATCGCATTGACAGAAAAGGTGGCAAAGGTTGCAGGAAGGTTAGAATATGACATCAAAAAGATAGAAAATACACAACTCAAACAGTCTTCAGCTTTTGTCAACGAAGCCATCAACTTGATGACCAGCTGCCTGAGTGCAGTTAACGTGCTGGTAAATGTCATCATCAAAGACAACAACATGAAACAACCTTACATGTCCCTAGCACACAAGATGACAATGTGATAACGGTGATGGAACAATATCATCTCAATAAAGTAACTGCAATATTCAACTGATAAATACTGATACCGAGTACACTCGACAACCCCAATACTGATATACGTGCACAAGTAAACTGGAACACGACAAAAATGACTACTTTCCATTATTCACACGACACAACTAACTACTCATCACATAGATTCACTGACATACACGCAAGATGTTTGACACAACGCTTGCATTTTAAACTCACTCACTGTCACCATTTGCATCATAACAGCACTTTCAGTACATATAGGCTGTATCTGGTTTGCAGTTAGTAAATTTTTTATACATATGACTGCAATGGGTCGGAAATTACCAAGCCCTCAACATTAGGGACGACTTAATATCAGTTACTGTGCTTGCAGAAAGAAAGATGAAGAAACATGGCTCACTGTGCAAACACACATACACAGACACACAATCAGATGAAAATAGTATCTCAAGTCATTCATTTCCTTCACTTGGCGGAGATAAAAAGTGCATGTAGGGGCTTTCTTTGAGGTGAGACGTTTTCCCACCAAATTTGTTTGCAATTGGTCAAGAAATGACGGAGATAAATAGGAACAGAACGTAGTAGTATGCTAAATGAAGACTAAAGTCTGTATTTGAGAAAGTGAGAACATTATTAACTGTGTGTTTTTATACAGTAGTTACTTAAATATAGGTCAAAAATTGAGTGCAAAAATGAAAATATATAACAAGTTCACACGCAACTAACGAGAATAAATTTCTAATGTATCAAGTACAGCAAACAGGCACAACAAAAAGTAGCTGATGTGTCAGAAGTGACCAGGGATATGAAATGACACATGACACACTGAAGCAGTGCATGTCAATGTGTGATAATACGCCAATAACGATACTTTCACATATCTGACAACATTGCAGATCATGCTCCACGGAACACATCACACAGAGTTATATGGCATCCAGTCAGCATCTATAAAAGGCTGAGTGAAGTGCAAAACAGTAATAAAAATCTATTACGTCAGCATCGATTCAGTTTATCACCAGCATCTGTCTAGAAACAGTGATCAATGCAGACATAAGAAGGCTTTTTGCACGTCAACGAACCACCACAAACAGCGACAGAAATAGCTAAACCGAGAGACACGTATATAGACTAGACAGTTGTAACACAATGAAAAGGAAAAGGCTGGAAGCAACACAGGACGACTGACTCATGAACACAGAGAATGCAGACAGGAAAGTTGCAGCAGCAGCATCCGTTGCCGCTCAAAACTGCGGACGTCGGAGAACTAAACGCATCACTTGCGAGCAAACTGAACCTGGAATGCTACAACACAACCATTAGAAACATTGCACTAGCCAACAACGTAACACAACAGTCGGCGAAAGAAGACGTGACGATAAAGCAGTTCAGTAATTCAGACAGCATCACAGCATGATGACCAGAACCAGTGACAGTGAGACATTGAGTGGTGTTATCTGACGATTTGACGCAGAACGTTTCAAATTAATATTACGTTTCTTCAATGCCTTCTTAGCATCACAGGTGATAATGCTCTTACCATGTCATGCCTCCACGGACGTCTAGAAATCAGCGAAAAGCCAGGAGGAGATGTGTCCAGTGTCACGTTAAACTTTGCTGACCCAACCAACCCAACCCCAACCAAGCAACCAGGCCAGTTATCTCCCAAAGGGGCAGCATGATCAACCTTTCATTATCATCATCATCATCATCATCTTTGGCTTGCACCGCAGCCTCCACAGTGGTCGGTTCTGAGCCAGGTTGACCGTGTACAATGGTTTTAAATTGTCTCTATGCTAAACTAACACTCTGTTAGTTTAATGAGACCAACCTTCAATAATTTCCTGTTTTGCCTTGTTGATTTCCTGGCGCACTTCGGCTAGTATTTCTTGTTTGAGTGAATCAAGGTCAGTCGTAGTGGCGGACGAGTCGACTTGGTTCGTCCCGATGTTTACCGACTCCTGCCCAGTCAACGACTGAAACCTTTTGCTACAAAACGTGAATAATGACTTTTTTATCAGCCGACTAAGACAGTTTAACATGAACACAAAAACCAGGCGAGACTGGTTTAAAATCCTCACATGTTGAGGAGCTGTCCTTTCTCATGCCAAACATGTAGCTCACTCATTAGACCTTATCCAGTAACGGACAGCCAAGGCAAGGACATGACTCCCATGCACATGGATGTAGCATCTCCAATAACAATAACAATAATAAATTGCTAATTAACTGTATTTCTTTTCCATTTTTCTATTAGTACAACAAGTCAAGTATGTGTGCGATTTGCACTCGCTCCCGAGATACCACATACGATACCACATAAGAGATTGTTGCGCCTGTGGGCGTGTTAGACCGGTTGCTGCTTGTGGTGATGTTTTTGTAGTTTTCGCCTGTTTGCTGTACAGTATACAACAGCTTCAGGCGTGAACTAAAGACGTATTGGTTTCGTGGCGACCGGGGCGCAATGTGACAGATTTTTTTGCTTAATTGCGCGTTACAAATATCCTTACTAAACTAAAACTAAATACCAAACACTGGAATCATTTTCAAATGCAATACTACAGAATGCCACAAAGATGCTTTTATGGTGCTTAAACCTTTGTCCATTTTGCTTTTCTAAGACTAACAACGATTCAAAATTTTTCAAACCTTCTGCCAATGCGCGGAGAATCGTATCCATTTGACTGTTTACTGCCATTTGCCAGAACAGCAGGCGATGCATTTCCTGCATTTAGCTTTTTCTCTGTCGACGTTTGATTTAATTCCCCTTCCTGCATAGCAACCAAAATTCAACATCATGCACGTCAATAACTTGCCATCATTGAACAAAAAAAAACAACAATAAGTAGCCAAGCTTTTGCTCAGAAAGTCGAGCTTATCAAAAGTGAAAAAGTGGCAGGGACGGGACGTAAAACACTGCTCAATCCAATCCATTATCAAAAGTGAACACTTGTGGTCTGCAAGTTTCAGAGTAACAGGTAAGCTCCTTGAGGGCTGTAAAACAAAACATCGGTCAGAGTTACACAGAGATGTAATTGTGACATAACACCAGGTTGAAAAGGAGCCATAATAACTTAGCTCAGGTTTATGTCAACTATGATGCAGCAGACTGTATACAGTGGTCAACTGTCCAAGACACAGTTATATTCAGCAATCTGCGAGGGTCTATCCTGGGATCGCTGTTGTATGTCTGTAAGATGAAACCAGCTCGACACCAACATGGCCTCTCGTTACATCAGTATGTCGACGCCCTACAGCACAGCAGTCAGCGACACAACAGCTGCTCACTGTATTCCTGGCTGACACAGAGGCTTGGATCTCTGCCTGAACCCATCAAAAACTCAGTTCATGCGGCTGGGTTCTCAATTGCTGCTCAACAGGCTTGACACTGCTGACATACCAATCATGTCGTCAATCACTCGTGTCCAGCAGTTGGCCCACGACCTGGCACTCGTCAATGTAACCATATCTCACCAGTCACCGGTACTTCACCAGCTGCACTGGCTTCCAGTACGACAGAGTGTCAACTTCAACACTGCTATGCTCATAGACCGGTCCCAAGCTACCTGACGGACAACTGCCAATTTGTCACTGACAGCCATGAGAGACAACTACATTCTGCTGACACTTGTCGTCAGCCACAGACATAGTTCATTTGACGACAGAACATTCGCTACAAATCTGGCACAGTCCATCACCTGAACTAAAAGAACCAAGCCTGTCATATAATCAGTTCAGGCACTCACTCTTGAAAGGAATTTTCATTCGGTGCCTGAGCCCATAGTGCAGAGGGCTTTAGAGCACTGTTACTTACTTACTTACTTACCGGTACTTACAAAGACGACAGAGTTTCACTCACGTGAGTGTTGTTTTCTGCCTTCGCTCGACGTTCACGCAATCGTCTCGTCATCTCAGACATCATGTCCTCGGCGCCTGGAATGTTTGGAACGCACGATCGACCGACGGCGCCCGTCGCCGACGTGTCGTCGTCCTGCCTCGCATAAAAACAACCACAGACTAAATCATCAATGTTTATTCTATTATTTCGCATTCTTTGAAAACAGTGAGTTCAAAAAGAGTAGGTAAAATACTGTGAAGTGCTGATGAAATACGTTGGAACACTATTCAACATCAGTAACTCATATCGTGAAATTACATAACAAATTTATACTACGCACATCCCGCAGGTGATGGCAAAATAACTAGGAATTAAAGAATAAGACCTGCATTATTATCAGAGTCAAGAAAATTACTGGCTTACAACAAAGTTATCAGGTGACGGTTATTGCTATGCTGTATGGCACTTTCATCAGACATAAAGGAATGCAAGTAAAACAGTGTCAGAGACAAGTCATAGAGAATGAAGTATTATGAAAGTGGAGAGGTGAACTGACCCGCGTGACTTTGCGTAGTTTGGCCGCCTGCAGAGCGGCTGCAAGACCTCCAGCGTGCGTCGGTGCAGCATCATCACCTCGTT
>Ga0056114_1001662_pt1 | contig 10453 bp, 7 predicted proteins | sample WorMetHERISLAND1_FD_77005 | JGI IMG/M metagenome (GOLD analysis project Ga0056114, IMG submission 77005) | Marine gutless worms symbiont microbial communities from Max Planck institute for Marine Microbiology, Germany - Olavius loisae HERON... ... | reverse complement strand
TTTTACTTTATATTCTTTACTTTTAATTCGGTTAGTACTAAATCGCTAGTTGTCGAGTTGGTTTTATCCGTTTCCTTTTGTAGTTAGTGAGTGGGCAGTTGTAAGTGCAGCAATGCTGCCTTGCTGTCCAGCTCATTAATTGTTCATGCTGCTTTATAATGATTAATGATTGTTGAGAGCAAATAAATCACATTCACAATTGACTTAACGTGGCATAAGTTCTAGGACTGCAAGGACACGTAACAGTAATGTGGGGTCACGTAGTAGTCAGTACAGTGAGACGCTCATTAGGCAGAACTAGAACAGCTGTAAGACTGGACAAAAAGTTCAGTCTTCAGTCTTCTGCGGAAAACTGTACTGTACTGCCTATATCAGACTATGTAGTAGTAATAGCGATTGTTGCTAAATAGCAGGGGCCTCTTGAACTGTTTTCACCACTGCCACTGAACTGCGTGTGCCTGCAACTTCTGTGCCCAGTGAATGCATGTTCAGCGGTGCTGGACTGGTTACACTGTCAATAAGTTAGGAAGCTCTTTAGACCCGGCTAACGTGAACATGCTTGCGTGACTGGGATGTCTAATTAACCGCACAGTTACACAAAGCATTAGACATTTTCTGCGACACAAGGCCTGCGAGCGACATGCTACAAAAATTAACTATTAATTAATCGTTAATTATTACAAAGTTAACTATTAAATTTTTTTACTGGTTATCAGCCCTAGTCTTAGTGTTCGAGCAAGTTCTTGACGTAAATCCTGTGGGGGTACCGTGGTAGCGGCCCCACCACCATTCAGGCTTGGCAACCTTGCCCTCTGTGGGAGCCATCCCCTAGTATTGTAGACTAGGGGATTTGCTGTGTTTTGTTTTTTTGTGTGCTTATTGTATTTATTGTTAATTGTGTAATCTCTGTGTTCCTTCAGTACTTTGATACTGTTGGTTGGGTCTTCTGACCTGTAAAAACTGTCGCCCGTATAACCTATACTGTGCTGGTGGAGACGTAAAACCATGCTCGATCAACGTAAATCCTGTGATCAACTATAGTATAGTTAACAGCTATTCATCTAAACAGATCAGCAGATAGCCATGCATAGTTTGTCATCTACATGTGCAACACGTCCCATACATGATGGCATTTTTTAAATTTGCACAGAAGTCTGTCCATGACTATACAAGTAGTTGTAATATTTGTAGTCATTGGCTATTAGCGATTCAGCATGTTGTACTAAACACTGAGAAAATCTATCTGTCCTTACGACAGCCTACATACAGCTAATTCACTAGGGATACATCCATCAGTTTCTACTTCTGTAGTGAAGGGTTCAGCATCGAGTTCACCATCGACGGCTGACAGTATACGAACTAACAGCAGGTTATGTCAGAACCACTGACAGTTAACAGACCATCAAAGGAGCTGTAGACTCCAGTTGTACCTCCAGCAGCCACAGCAGATGCACCAGACTGCAGAAACAGTTCGATGTATCGACGATCTACAACAGATAACCATCCCAGCTCAAGTACAGTTTCACAACACTGCAAGGTGCTGAACTGTGCACATGCAAGTTACAAACCTTAAACAAATGCAGTAACATACGTCACTAGATCAATTAGCATATCTAGTGATTGTGTGCCACATATTCCATGATTCATGCAAGGTGTACAAGTTACAACATGAACTGGCTACCAGTATTCTGCACTGGCCACGACAAGTATAATTTCATTCATTTTGTTTATGTATCAATACGTACATGTACTATATTAGTGATGTATACATACATGGGATGAGGAGGAAATGGTTTCAGACTTTTTATAAACTTAATTACTGTACCACACTGTCTCTGAAGTACCGGTATGACATAACAAAAATAACAGGTGTGACTATGAATTTACATACAAAATCAAAACTATAGAGTTTTACAGTACACTACATCATATCCAACAGGCAGACAGCCGTCCTGCATTGAAGATCCTGTTGAAATTATGCTGCTTCCACTGTAATACGAAACTAGAACTGTAGGGTTAACAGGCAGTGAAAATAGTCTGATTCACTTACTGAGTGATAACGGACAAACAGGCATATATACTATACAGTCATAAATATACTTTGTACCACACTTTGCACAAGCACGATAAACAACTGATACAATGGACGGATGGTTACGGTTTTACGACACTTTAAGCATGCCTGAAATAAAGTTTATTAGTAAGACCAACGGCATCTATAAAAGAAATTACTCGTTTACGATGAACGTTATGGAAGAGAGACAGATATTTAAGACTGGAAGCTGTACAGAAATTTTGGTGAATGATATCAAAATCTACACAATTTATCGGTATATAATTTGTTCCAACGACAGTGACACTTTAGTAAGTAAAATGTTAGTAATAACAGCAGCCATAGCTATACAAGGTGGTCAATAATCACTGAACAAGACAAGTTGTCAGCGAGTCAGAAATGACTGACCCATCATCGCCTTGTGTTTCTTCATAGCCAGCTGAGCCTCAGAATGTGTAGAGAAGTCCACATCAGCTTCGCCCGATGGTCGGCCATCATCTTGGTACTCAATGTACACCGAGACTGGGTTCAGTGGAGAAAAGAACTGAACACAGCACCACAATCATCAATTCTACAGCTAATTACTGCAATTATTATAAAGATCATTGACAAAACCTAAATATTACATTACGAGTAATACCAGACAGCTGTAAACGCTGATAAATGGCTATAGTAGTGGCATGCTGCGGCACCCCACTAACTGTATTACCGAGTTGACTGGCAGAGCACAACAGTGCTTGTGTATTTTCTGAGCATTAAAATGAAAAACGAGACATGAAAGTTACAGTAATACACCAGATAAGTGCTGATGTTATTCTGATCCACTTAGAAACGAGTATTAGCAGTTCTTCACTTGACTTTACCAGCTTTGCATGCAAGCTGGCAACACAGTTATGACTCTCTACATTAGTCTGTACAATAGCATATTCCCTAGTGGACTAGAGGGTCATCCATTTGAAATGGGCCAAATGACCAAAACTTTTCCGGGTGACCATTTCCAAATTGCATGAAATTTTAACACATTGTTTATGAACATATGTGTAGGCTGTGTGCAAAATTTTACTTAAATATTCCAAGTACTTCTTGAGTTATGGCTGTTTGAATGTGGCCACCGTAGTCGTTTTTCAGCTTCGGATTTGGCATCGCTTTATTTTCTCCCACTTTTAACAAGCAATAACTTCATTTCTACTGCTCATAGCACCATGAAATTTGCAGGATTTACAGAGTGTGTTATGTACTTGTGGCAGATGAATTAAAAACTGTAATATGTCTTTAAATTTTTGTGATATTGTGTTCCAAACTTGGTCTTTTAAAATGCCGAAACATAAAAATGTTTATCTTTGCAAAGGCATTATTCCCATGTAGCCCATTTCAAATGGAATGACCCTACATTGTGCTTAACATGTAACGTTGCCATCATCAGCAATTTACCTGCACAATGTCTGTTTCAGTTGCAGCATACGGCAAGCCTCTCATATGAACTGAGAAACCAGTTGAGCTTTGATACGCGGCCTTCATCATTCCACCGCCACGACCTCCTCGGGCAGCACCACGACCACGAGCCATTCCTCGACCCATTCCTCTCATCGCTGCACCACGCCCAGCGGCGCCACGCGCCCCGCGTGTCCCATACGCCCCATAACCAGCTCCGTAGCCATCACCATATCCATCGTCGTATTCAGTCTCGTCATAGCCTCCGTACGCATCGTAGCCTTCGTCAAAATGTGCTGCTTGCACACCACACCACACAGCAGTATCTCATTCACCGAACTACTTCTACAAAATATAGTTTCGTATTCACAGAGTCTGCAGTTAACAGCAATCAATTCAAGGTTGTTAGCTCAGGCACTTTATAGACTACAGAACGTTAGACTATCAAATGATAAGACACAAGAAACAATGACAATTAAAACACTCCAAATCATTAGGATGGACAAGAATGCTCAGTGACAAGGCAGGCTTAAAGCACTGGGGAGAATCTGACATACACATGCATCATTGCTGCAATACAGCTACTGAATACTCTAGAAGAAACCAGTAGGCACACGTACCCATAACACCTTTGATGTTGCCACCTCTGCCACGGGCTGCACCACGCGTCCCTCTCATGCCTCGACCTCTGCTGCGGTCATATGGCGTGGGGCGTCCACCGCCGCCGCCGCCACCAGTAGCGCCTACGCCGGGAACGTATTTGCCCTGCAGTGCAATTGCCGATTCGGCTTCCAGCATGGAACTTTTGAATATTTCCACATACCTGCAGCAGACGACCAAAAACTAATATGAAGTAGTTGTATAACCAAAAACAGCAGTATTTCATTCACTATTACTATCTTAATAATGATTCATCATTAGTATACATTATTATGACGATTCTCATATCTATCACTTTCAAACGCCTTTAGTACAAATTTCAAAACTTGTTGCAAATGAACTATATACAGTATCAGAAACAGAAATTACAAGTAAAATGTTACAAAATATTCTATGATGTTATTCATATAAGCTAAATGCAAATATACTGACAGAATTAAAATGCACTAATAGAGGTACTACTGTTTTCTACACTTATTAACTCTTTCTCTCACTTACTGTAACTTTAATGGCACACATTAACGCTAATTATTAACACATCACCACTAGAAGCTGATCAGTCACAGGTACCATGTGGCGTTCTGTATCATTATAAAAATAAGCCTATATGGGACTGCCGGTCGACACCTCATAACACCCCGACTTTGAAGGTCACATGACGCCTATTAAGGACGAATATCAAAATGTGTTCAGTCAAACTCTATATATTGTCATGGAGTATCACATTTCACCATCTTTTGATTCTATGCACATTGGCAGACACAGACTTTGAAATCGGCCATTTTTACAACTTTCAGACATCTGTGACCGTGACCATGACCTTGGATCGGGTCAAATAGCACATCGTCGTGTGACACTCATCAACCTCTACATACCAAATTTTGTTGAATTAGGAAACTATTTGTGGACGGATGGACAGACATATGTACATATGGATGAACATCGAGCCCGGCTTTATTATGTCAATTTGGAGGAGTCAGCCTACAATGAAATTAGTTTCTGAAATTTTCCACCCAATCTGTTTGTCAGACATCAACTATGACCCTATCAGAACTTTGTCACAGTGTATAAATAAAAACATTGAGAGCAGGACGAACAGGGGAAACAGAAAGACAGACAGATGAAATTGATATGACAATGTATGACATACGCCACAAGGCAAAAATCAAGTTTCTTTAAACATTTCACTCCCAAGCATGGGTTGACCCACAGTCGTATACAGTACACTACAGTAAAACCCTTCATTTTGAAAATTTTCCTGTTAAATATTAACTAAAAATGTAAAAAATAATAAAATTAAAGGGTGTGAATATTGTTACTACTTACTACAAGTAGTCAGCAATGACAATAATCTATTGCAGGCCCATCGTTAAGCTACCAGAAGAAATGTTTATAAATTACACAGTAACGTTTACGTTTATGGCAATGACAGAAACTGAGTTGAAGACTTTCACAAACAAAAAATTCATCAAATGCATTTTACCGCACTGTTTTTAGGTTTTCAATTTGCGAGAAGAAAAGGCATGTAAACAAGTTTACATAGGAAATTGTAAAGTTTAATGGCAGTGAAATATAGGGGATTTACAGTATGCAAGACTGTTGGGGTCACCATGCAGTAAAGAACTTAGGAGCAGAATGGTTAAAGAAACTGTTAAGTACACAAAAGTGTACTACACCAACAAATTACTAATACACTTTACACAGTTTGCAATGTAGCAAGTGCACAATCAACTAATTTTGTCTGCTCTGGTTGCTTCCATTACTAACTCCGTGGACTTCTTTCTCATTTTTTTGCTGTTCGAGTGTACTGTTACAAATGAAAACTAAATGCCAAATCTTAAATACCTGTTTTGATATATCATGTCTTATGAATAAGCAATGATACTGTCTCATTTCCCACTAATAATAAAAAATCTTGACTGGTTTCCAACACCCTAATTACGGGCTGTATTTCATCCAACTATGAACACACTAAATACCAAAAGAATATCCACTGGTGGCTCAACCATCCTCAGAATATAATAAAGATGGACTCCAGTCTTCCAATTCTGTACACCAGGCCTACTGTAATTTGTTAGCATTTCAATTACATCGTAAAAACTTATTTTTGTAACAAATATTTACAGCAAAAACTAGTTCATGACTAATTTCGGTTTCGTTTTACTGAGAGAAATCGATGGTGATTATTCACATTACGTATATCACATGCCAATAATTGTTTAGCATCCATTATTTTTTTATTTTACACTTAAAACTGTTGGTAAGTCCCAAATTCAAAAGCCTTACAAGTCATTTTTGTACATTTTTTAAATTTTCAGCCTACAGGCACTGTATGCAAACTGTAACAAGATAATAAACAGACGAATATACACGATCTCCACATAATTTGTGGGACCCCGGTAATCGCGGTGCCCAGTCAACACACAACCCCCACCTGAGCCCCATTTTCTCCTTGTGTTTTTGTAGAGCTAGATCGGCAATCGACTGCGACGCAAACTGGACATACGCCTCCCCAGAGGCACGCCCCATCTCATCGGCCAACAGGGCAATCCCATTGGGCACAATCTGCATCCCTGTAAACCCACACAAAACCCACAAAATATCACCATTAACCCAACACATGTTACTAAAATACAGTATAAAGACAAAGATTTACTAGAACATTAAGATATAATCAGTGACATCTTCAGCACAGCTTTGGTATTTTAATGGTCTGCATTTTGTTATTGAAGACCGGTGAAGGTTCAAATGTCATGGACTACAAAAGCATGTTAGGCAGCATGCACAAAAGTGGTTCAAAATTATCTCCCACCAAAGCTGTGCTGAAGAAAAGAATCTGTTCTGCATCAAATCAGTAAAATTTCAAACAAATTATCACTTGCTGTAAAACTATTACTTTCTCACGTTAGGCACAACTCTTTCAAATTTTAAATTAAGGAGAGGAGCAAGTTATAATGTTTGTGTTATTTATCCCAGTAATTTCATCATTATTATTTAGCATTACGAGCAAAATCAGTGCAATGCGTTCTGGTATAAAAAATATTTTAATCATGATACAAGATGATACCAGTTTTAATCCAATATTTTTCCCATCTATACCAATATACAATTTACTTGCCAGATAACTACAACTCTTATCAATCCACAGAAATGACTTCACTTAAAGAAACTGAAAGTGCCAATAACCCAGTGGATCACAATTTCACAAATTAAGGAATAAAGTGCACATATGAAATGGAAATCTTGTTAAAGTTATCAGATTCATACATTAACTCAGCAACTGTTTTTCTAATTCATTCTACATTTAAAAGCAAATTCCACATGATAAAATACTTTGTTATTTCTATATCTGATGTGTTGCAACAAAATTTAGCTGCTAAAGGCAAGCTTAGCAGGCTAAAATGTATTTCCATTGCAACTAGAAAAGGCCTAGTTAAAAATACATTATTGAAAAAACAACCTAGAACTGGATGAACATCATTACCAAATCTACACACTAAACTATACAACAACAATAGCTAAAATGTTACTAGCTTGGCTTTCTCAAGAGCAGAACTAGAAGTCTTAGATAAAACCAAAAGAAAATGTCCTTCTGTCCCTTAATATATATTTAATCTGTCCATGTGCCCGCATGCCTGCATGAACGTCTGAATTTATGCCAGCAACAGGCAATTAAGAGGAGTTTAACACACATGTGTACAAATTACTGATTATGCTGCTTATGAAAAATAATGCACTCATCTAAAGTATCCAGTATCAACAAACATCACTACTACAGCAAAACTTTATGTCGGTCAAAATCTTGTATTATCATGGGTTTTATAAAGGTGCATGTTTGAATTTTTCATCATCATTAATATTACCAAAAGGTGGACAAAACAAAATCTACCTGTGAAGAAGTTAACTATGTCTTCGTGCGTGCATACAAACGGCAGCCCGCGTAGTCTAACGACAGCATCGGAGTTGCCAATGTTCTGTCCACCGCTGCCATCCTTCTGTATCACGTACTCCATCTCTGAGCGCTTGGATTTAAACACTGACAAAAACGTCAAATGCATGGCTTACCATCTCCTTTTCACATTACACAATGCCACATGGACCCAATGCTAATGTCCATATCTGTCTATTACTCTACGTGATACCAATAATTATCAAGAGGTATACAGGTTTAACATTAAACAATAAAATATACAGTAAAAAGCACATAAAAATCACAGTCATACAGATACCAAAAGATCAATTTGTAGTAATAATCTCAATGACATTATCAATATCAGCTGACTCAAGAAAGACTAGTAATAGTTCACTAGTAATAATTCACCGACAACACTGTATTTCTCTGTCATCTCATACGAGAATCTTTGACGAGACCATACAAATTCATTGCTATCACATTCTAGAATTTGTACTAAACATCAAAATGAAGCAACAGTGAGCATTATAAATGAGCAAAGATGTCTACAAAATACTACATTTTGCAACAAATGCCGAGACTTTTTCTACTAAACAGGTACTTGACAATAAACTTCAAATATTATGTCCGAAAAAACTGACAAATAAGTGCATTTCTGGTGAAAATGATTAAAACAAAACTTGAGATATTTTTGCAGAAATTTGACCAAAACCGAAATGATACGTTGTAAAGCAGAAACAGTCACAGTGATGAAACAGTTAATCCACCTTCTATGTAACGCTTGCCCATGTGTTGCTGATTCTTGCTGAGTGCAACATTCACATCCTGCTCACTTGACAGCTCGATGTATGCCTCACCGCTAGGCCGGCCATCACGATTAAATGTGAAATGTATGTCAATAACATTGCAACCTGTCAATCAATCACAAGTTCACTTGTAATCTTAACAACACTGTATTTCTCTGTAACAAATGCTAAAGTATCCAGTCGAGCTGCTTGCCTCTAAGCATGCCCTGGACGCTTGACTAGGAGAGATATCCACATCCTGATAGGCTTACTAACGGGTAGACTTACTATCTGTGTGTACCACAGATGCTATCAACATGTCATAGTTACAAACAGAACAAAGATAAATTAGGTAGTCCGACAATTACAAAACACTAACACAGAAAATGTATTTAATGTAACACCAATAATACACTGTGTTTCAAAAAAATGGCACCCTTTTTCTTTTAACAATAACTAAATCAAATGATGACCGAAGACTTCAGCTTTTGTAATGATGCACTCTGTAGAGACATATCTTACCAGCCAAGAAGTTAGCTACTTCCTCTTTGCCAACTGACCACGGCAAGCCACGAAGGCGTACTACAAAACCGTCACCTACAACAAGTAACAGAGATTTGACTTGCTGGACATCACTTACCACTAACAACAGCAATTAGTCTCATTTTACATCGAGCACTGTCCTGTTAGATAGACTCTGCACAAAAGCTGGGAGGTTAGTTATCACCAGAGTAGTTTTGGACAGACACATCTTGACAATAACTATCATTTATTGTACGACACTGCACCCACACATTACAAAGGACAGCAAACATACCTTGTCCGTAACTCATACCAAATCTTCACGTCTCACAAAATTGCAAAAGGCGTAACAGATGTTGCCACCCTAAAACAGCACATCAATTATCTATCGTCACGTGAAATTACCATCAAGTTCATTTGCATCTTTCAGTACAGCAAAATATGAATGACTGTTAAACTAAATTGTATATTTAATGAGCAGCAACATTCTATCACACAGCACTTTTTGCTTCCCACTACTATTTCTGAGAAGACCTGGAAAGCCTCTGCAACTGCAGTCCCAGTTGATAACAGTGCACCTGTATTATAGCAGCAACTGCAGCATCTATAGAGTGGACAAATGGTGAAGGTACAGTTCACAACTGATAGCTGCATCTGCATTTTAGAGTTGCATAATTAAATGATGAAAATACAGCACCCATAAATTACAGGGGCATAACACTTGACATTATGAAATATCTCGTGTTATTCACCTGTAATGTACAGGGAGCCATATTTGCCAACTAACTACAGAGTGGGCCACAAAAAACCGTCCCCTATGTTATTCTGTTTAAAATGCTATTGCATTTGTTTATAAGGACAAAATGACATACGACATAAATTGCTAGTCTATTCTGCACATATTGATGCCAAAACCTAATGAGTATGTCAAAATGTTATTAACAAATAATACTATAGAATCAAAGCACCCAAACTGAATTGTATCACAATGGTGAAACACAACTGGAAATGCGTGCTTGCGTGTATGTCTAAGTAAAACAGCGAAAACTTCATACAAACAAGACAGTCAAGTAAACAACTGTTCAATGT
>Ga0056114_1001661_pt1 | contig 10454 bp, 3 predicted proteins | sample WorMetHERISLAND1_FD_77005 | JGI IMG/M metagenome (GOLD analysis project Ga0056114, IMG submission 77005) | Marine gutless worms symbiont microbial communities from Max Planck institute for Marine Microbiology, Germany - Olavius loisae HERON... ... | reverse complement strand
GACCCCGGAGGGATGGAAGGCTGAGTTGACCTAGGTGCCTGATAACGCGCGGACGGGGAATCGAACCCAAGACCGCCGGATCAGAAGTCCGACGCCCTAACCACTGCGCCACCAAGACACCCAAATGGTTGCAATCAAAGTGTGTGCTGTGTGGTGTCAGAGTCGAAAAACGGCAAAACGTTAAGGTTTTCAAATTTTATTTTCCGTTTGTGAATATGTTGCGATTTAAAATGTCGCGAAGACGTGTTTAATGCTAAACTGTTGGAGTGTGACAACCCCTTTTGATGAACGCTACAATCTGCAACACATGGACACACACAAACAGCTGCAGCGCCAAACAGTGTCACCACAGTACGGAGAATTTCCGGAAAACGTGCACGAACTTCCGTTGAGCAGCGAGATATTTTCGCACCAAATTTGGTTGTAATGTGTCGAGAAATACGTTGCAAAACTTGACCCGTTGGGCTCAAACGCAACAGCTCGAAGCGTCGAGTTAATAACGATAAGCCGCTTGTGGGATCGGGCCATCAGGTATGTAAGTAAGTAAGTAAGTAAGTAATTCGTATAGCGCCAGGGTTCTGTGTCTGTATCTGTATCAATACACTGCAGGACCAATACTGGTATTAACGCAGCGGGTGAGAGAGAGAGAGAGAGAGAGAGAGAGAGAACGAGCAGGACTGAATGTTCGCTAAGCGTTCCCGGAATGCTGCAGTCGACGGAGCATCCACTATCGTCTTCCAGATGATTACAGTCAATGATAGTCCTCACAAAGAATGAGTGTCTACTGTCTATATGGTTCGCTCTTCGATGGAGGTACCCGAAAACATCTGCTGTTGTTGGTAACCTGAGAATCAAGGATGTTGCTGGTGACGTGGTCCTTGAAAGTTCTCACACGTACTGCACGCTTCGGCCGCTGTGGTATTAAAGTAATCCTCAGGAGGAATTGCCGGCACCGACCTCTCACGATATAGTACTGAAATAGCATAGTAGTGAAATTTCCTGTTGGTTCTTCTCATGCTGTGCTCAAAATCTCGAATGAATTCAAACTTGGCTGCGCTATTAGTGAGTTAACATCTATGAGATTGTTGTTTTTTTTGTCATTGCAGAAATAAGTCGCTAAGTCTTTTGCGTTCATCACCAGGGAGGACCTAACCAGAATTATGCTAAGAGAGTAAGTAATTAGTAAGTAAATAAATAGATGAGTAATTAAGTAAAAGTGTCAATTTATGTAGCGATTTCTCAGAAAAACAACCTCTAATGCGCTGAGTATGTCTCGCATGAGTATGTCTGAGTATGTCTTTGGTCGAAGGCTGTCACTTACGGGCCACCATACATATTTCGCCAAAATGAGTTTTCAGCTGACGCCTGAAAATGTTGAGACTCAGAGCTGAGACACGAAGACTGTCTGGCAGCGAATTCCAGGGCGACGGTCAGCAACAGCAAAACACACTGTAGTTACAAAACAAAACAAAACATAACATAACTGTAGTTACAGGTAAAACAGGCGAAGGCTACGAAGGATGAGGTGCGGGAGGAATGTCTCTTCCATGTTAGATTGGGCTCTGGGGACAGGTATTGCTCCTCTCAGAAAATGACGTTTTTCTGTGGAAATAACGCAATTTGGTGCATGTTTTGGTGCTTAGAAATTTTTTACACACCTGGCGGGGAACACTCACTCTTGTCTCCTCTGTCTGCGCTTGTTGTTCATCAATGCGCCAGCCACAACACAGTGCGACACCCATTTTGGACGACACACATCGTGATCCTGTCCTTCGGTTTATACAGTTTCGACGGCGAATGAGCACACCGTGATTAATACACTAGTTCGTCGTAGTCGGTTTGTTAGCACGCGGGGACATTGAAAACCGGGCACTGCCTGATAAATCAGGTCGGCCGGCCCCGACTTTGCCGTGGATCGACCGCCGACAATGACCATCGACACGCAAAACTAGTTGTACAGTAGCGTACGTTAACCAGCGTCCGCAACCGAGTTTGACGATCACGAGCAACGTCGTGTGACATACGACAGCGTCGTATGTTTTGTACCAGTATTACGGTCGTTATGCGTCGACTGTTAACGACCAGCATGCAATGCGACACTAATTCCTGTCGTCTGGCATTACTAACTGATACAATGCGCCGCGTTAGAAACGTCTCGAGTCCAGATTTGAATACTGCTGGTTAGGAGGGTCTTTCCAGTACTGTTCTGGAAAGAGAGTTGCAGCTAACTGATAAATGACGGAAACACCGTTCTGCGCAGTTAGTATTAGTTTTGGGCGTCTATGAACTTTTGATCTTCATTCGCTGTAGAATATATATTAATCTTTCTTAATCTGATATATCTTATTATCTCTTACTTACTCATTTGCATACTTATTATGCGGCCCTCCATTAAACGTTGCATCACGTCCGTTGGCGTCTGTCCGTCTTTCGCGCATATATTCGTCAAAAGTGGGCCAATTTACGTCAGAGCAAGACCAAAATGATCATCGGCCCACTCTACACATCTGAATACATTTCACCAGCTTAAATGCTCGTCGTGCCGTGATAATCTGTAATATGTATTTATCCAGGTGGGCCGTCGCAGAAGCTACCTGGCGCGCACCTGCTTGTTTTAATGGTGATTTTCGATGAGCTTACACGGCCGAGGATGAGCCGGAGTTCTACACGCAGCCAATCGCACTTACTCGGGGGTCCATCGGGAAAGGAGCTCAGATGGGTCTCCTGAATCTGTTGACCGACAAGAGTATGTTTTCTTTAGATTATTTTCTGGCAGTGAATTTAAATGAGGCCAAAACCTCGAGGCCGAGGCCGAGGCCAATTTCTGGAGGTTGAGGCCAAGGCCGAGGCCAAAAATAATTATGAAAAAAGTACCAAATTATGATTAACACATACAATTTAAGATTATTGCCGGAAAAATTAACAAAATTCCCGAATTTTACACGATTTTTGCCAGAAAAATGCCCCATTACATAATGAGACAACGAGATCGAGGTCAGGCCGAGGCCAAATGTTTGAGGCCGAGGCCGAGGCCAAAGCTTTGAGGCCGAGGCCGATGCCGAGGTCAAATTTTTGAGGCCGAGGCTAGGGCCAAAATTTTGGCCTCGAGGCCACTTTGGCCTCGAGGACTTAACATCACTGTTTTCTGGTTACGTGTGTTAGACTAAGCCGACCACCCGTCAGTTTCTTTAGCGCACATTAAACTATGCCAAGTTATCGATGTATCTTATCGTTACAAACGTATCTTGTTGAAACTACAAGTATAAAAAGTCAAGTCTTAAGGTCACAATACGAGTGAGTGCAGCCGGCCGGTCACCGTCATACCAGAACGTCAATATTTCAGCGCTGTCCTATAAGTTCCTCGATTTCAGCTGACAACCTATACGGAGGAGGTTTTTTCGCTCGTGCTGATGCCGCTTGGAACAGTCTGCGAGATTCACTCAGAGACACTAATTTGTCGTTATCTTGTCTTCAGAATCACCTTACGACATTTGTCTTCTCCCGTTACTAGCACATTCAGCACGTTTAAAGGTCGTTAGGTTAGGCGACGCGGCTCTATATAAATCCACAATTTACTTACTTTACTTTACAAAGGTAACAGTGGTAATTACGCAATTCAATCGATTACATACATAGTTTGTCATTGTAACCATGTCTATCTTGTACCGTTTCAGACGACTGACGACTGCACTCAGTCCCTTATTCGTGAAATAGGAGCTACGCGACCGCGAATGACCTTGAACCTGAACGGCCTCAAGCGTTTGGGCCTCGACCAATTCCGGGGCAACTTAGACCTGATGGGTCTTCCTCTTTACCAGGTGAATACTATTTTATTACTTTCGGTATTTATGTACAGGATAACACCCTGTTCTCGATGTATTTCTATCGCGAATGCACGACGAACGATTTGGCTGACTGTTGTGTGATCCCATATGCCAAGCGACACCCTGTAGTTCTGAGATGGGTTTCCATTAAGAACTCAACAATGCTTTAACTTTTTAACTAAATGAAACCAAATCACAATCACTGTTCACACACTTTACCTGTGATCTTGACACGTAGCAGGTATCTGGGCGGCCGTGCGTTGAGAATGATGTCGTAGCGCCGGGTCGTGGCGAACGGTTCCTTGACGACACCGAGGATGTTGAGAACTGTCGTCTCGCCGAGCTGCTGCTTCTCCCAGACGATCGGGTTGTCGAACATGCTGAGGTTGTGCATGTAGAACTCACAGTCGATGAACACTCGGCTGCCGCTGTCCGCCACGATCTCTTCACCGCGCGACAGCATTACCGCCGACCCAGACGACATCACCGACACATCTGTAACCACCACGCACCTGCTAATTGAACAGCGAGGGCGAAAGACCGTTATATTTCGTGAATGTTTTATTTATTTTTACACACAGCTTTTCTGACTTCATCCAAGCGAAATTTTTCCATTCCACATGTCCTCTGTAGTCGATAGCTTATGCTTCCTTCCGGACTGCTTTGACGGATCTTAACCTGTACTGAATTAAAGGGGCACTGGCGTTTGTTTGTTTTAGTTTCTTCTTTTTTATATTTTTCGGGCTACGTGTGCTAGATTAAGCTGAATACTCAGCTTTCGAGTCCACGTTAAATTCTTCTATCGTATCGTATCGTATCGCATCGTATGCTAAATTCTGGGTTTCTTAGATGCCCCTAAAATAATTGAGGGACAAAACCACCAAATTTGCACTACTTACAGATCTGCCAAAATGGCGCTACCGTTCCAACCGCTCCACGGATACAAAGAGTTATTGCAAGCCCGAAAGAAACTTGTTTAATCTTAATTTAATAACAATTTTTAAGTTGTTTAAATCAATTTCAATTTATTCTTCCCAGCACGCAGTAGAAGGCATACGTTTGCTGAGTGTGCGCGCTCAGAAATTCTTCAGGAGCTGTGGCCGCAAATGAAAGGAAGGAATTCAATTCATCGAGAAAAAGAGAAATGCTTAAAGAATGTGGACGATGAGGGGTGGTAAGTGTTGAAGACAGAAAGTTTTGAGCGAGGAGGCTTGAGGGCGACACTCTGGTACAGAGCACACGGGTGATAAAAATTTTTCGTAACAAACTGGATTTGACTCGCGGGAGTGTTAAACCAGGACTAAGTTTGCGCAGATTATATAGCCTGTCGACTTCCAACGGGGAAGAAGTGTATACATGACATGATTAGGATTTTTACCTGATTTTACCGCGCAAAGCATGTATACCTGCGTGGCGCGTTACTGCCATGAGATGATGAGAATGTTGCCTGTTCGTCCGTCTGTGCGTGTGCTTGTACCGTTGTTGGATTGTGATCACATACATTGAGAATTGAGATATCGGTAACTAATTTCACGAATTAATAGGGCAACCCTTCGTTTACTTGGTGATCCTGCATCTTTATGACAACGTCCGAAAATTCGAAGGTAACTTTGTCAAATTTGAAAGCGAACTAGGACGGGACAGGTAAAAACCACGTTCGCACCCTGTAACTGCATGGCCATATCTCAGGCCATGCTCTAGCCGTATAACACGACTGTAACTGTCCGTCCAGCGCTTCTGAAGTCATTCGACATACTTGCGCTATACAAATTCGTTTATTATTATTATTAAACGGTGCGAGATAGAGGGTTTATTACAATTTACAATGGACTACCTGTAGGAAATCACCCACTTTTTATTCGTTTCTGCAGACACAGACATCGTTTCGCGCGGTGTTCTGTGCACCAGCACATAGCATTCTTGTTTACTATGCGAAATAAAACGTGGTCATCGGAGTCAAATAGCCAAATATATTCGACCGTGCAACTGTCTGGCTTATAATCTTGGTAGCAGGAACCGAAATGGAGTCATACAACCATGTATACTGATTACCGACTCTGTGAGTGGCCTGGTACTTCGTGTCCAGTGACCGAGTATGCATCTCTTCGGCCCACTCACTGAACCAGCTGCATAGTATTGATACAGAAATATGATTATACGAATATAAAGTGCTATAAATCCGTTAAGGTACTTTTATCGTCGACTTTTGAACTAAGCTGGACTGGACTGTGCGCAAAGGTGTTTATATATCGCAGCGACGCAAGGGTCATTAATCCAAAATTCCCACTACGACGTCGGCAGCACGTCGAGAATACAGACACGTAGTAATTTCACACGCGTTGATGGCAGATCTTGAACATTTTCACAAAATACTGTAAACTGTGTTCAGAAAAAAACACACACAATTTCTTCTATTCTCCAAGAATAAAGTGGATGTTTAAAACAAGAATTGAACACCCGAGGAATGGTATATCCCGACAATATAAATTTGATAGTCATTGCGGCCGAGGAGGTAATTATGACGTCACATTTGACTGGCGAAAGCCCAGGATAGCATTTTAGCGAGTACCAGCTGGTGCGTATAGACGTGGTCACATTGTACATAACTGCATGCTGTGAATTAAAGATATCAAACAACTTCTCGTCTATAAACCAGATGAAGTTCACCACTTATGCAGGATAATGTGACAGGCATTGAAGGGAAAAGCGGATTGATTGACTGACTGACTGACTGACTGATTGATTGATTGATTGATTGCGCAGGGTTTAACGTCTCCACCAACACAGTATAGGTTATTTTTGGGGAGACGGCGGGAAAGGCGGATATTTTGAGAACATATACGGTCGGTGTTATTTAGCGTCGACTGTTACTATAAACAGTACATTTCGTCAACCTCACTCTATTCACTCTCCTCCTGGTTCACCTCATCCTGCGCATATCGCCTCATCACAGTCATCATGTACCTTTGCTCTCATCACCTATCACTCCCTCGACCTTTCACTGCAGACTTAAAACTCATCTCTTTCACAAATCCTTTCCTCCATAGTCACTCTTATTCCTTCCGGGCTGCCTTCACGAATTCTTAACCTGTACTGAATTAAATTTGTTTGTTTTAGTTTCTGGTTAGATTAAGCTGAATACTCAGCTTTCGAGTCCACGTTAAACTCTTCTATAGTATCGTACATCGTATTCGTTCGACTAAGTCTTGCGGTCACTCCGCGAGTACAAGTGTCTCTCAAGGTCAAGGCAATGCGACGTAAATCCTGCTTTAGTGGCGGTGCTGTCACTAGGGTCGTTGTTACCTGCCGGTGACGCGACGCGACGGTATTGAAATGTCGTTAGCAACGCGTCATCTCTATCCAGTCTCGGTCGTCTTGGTCGGCTCTATATTTTGGGGGCTCATCGCGACCACCTCGTGTCAGCTGATGAAGTTTTCTCGGACGCAAGCAAATAAAGCACAGCGGCTTTACTTTTGTGAAACCATGCAACAAATGCCTTGGCTTTTAGACAGACTGACACGACGTCTTACACTGTGAGTCCAAAAAACATGCCACTCGATATTCGTACATCACTTCGGCAAAACTTAACTGATTTTCAAAATTCTGTCACTGTTGGACTCAGCAGTAAAAGCGCAATGGAACATTTATCATATTTCCCAATACATTTCAAACGTGTTGCTACCCTACTTTGCGAAATACAAAAGATAAACTTACAAATTTCAGACGCATTTAACACAATAACTAACACCAGTTAGCTTTCAACGTTGACAAAATTAGCAATGGAATAATAATGCGCATGCGCTGTAAAATCTCAATAAACTCTGTGCAGCAAATGTCCTCCTTTGGTGCAAACACGCGCACGGTTGCGTTCGCACCATTCATCAATTGAGTTGTCGATGACGGATTGACTCAATCCATCCAACTGACATCGATCAGACGCTGCTTCCGTTCATCGACATTCACTTCCGTCTGTTCAGTCGCCGCTGCACTTCTCCCAAATCTGGTTCTGTCAGATCTGGACTGTCGAGGGTCATATAATCTGACAAAATTAACGTGGCTGTCTCCCATACCAGAAGGCTGATTGTCTCGCGTGTTCTGTTAGCTGCATGGTGTCTTATCTTGTTGGAAGATAACGAACACAACAGATGCCTATCTCATGCATGACAAATCGTAAGATCTTTATCAGAAGCACTTTATGGTAGGATCAGCGAATATCAGGTCTGTCCCCAAACTGTCATCATCAATGACAATGGAAAAAACACAATTTGAACAATCAAATTTCACAAGGCAGTGTGGCGACACATTTAAGGTGTGGTGGGAAATCTGGCATAGATTTTGTAGCAGTGTTACTGCTAAGTCCAAGAGTGAAAAAAATGGACAATCGACCAACGGTAGAAATTCGAGTGGCATGTTTTTTGTTGCTCACAGTGTACAAAACTGCCACAGTAAACAACGGGGCTGTTATTTGCTGCGTTAAAATCTACCAGCTGTTCTTTTGGTAAATCCTGGCACCATCAAACGAGTGCTTCGATCTCTTATGCGCTCACTGGACCCCTAAAATCGAACCCTAAATTACAGCCTCATGAGCTATGGTGTAAGTCCGGTCCCACGATCCTAGCAATACACTGGAAAGGACTCGATGTAGAGCGGTAGCTGGCTGGCTTGGATGTCGACAAGCGCCGATGACTGATAGAGGTTTAAGTATGTGGCCGCGGTGGACAGTTGAATTGGGCGGCCAAGCGTTCGTCGCCGCTCAGATACGAGAAAATGGCTGTCGGCGAGGCGTGTCTGGTGACTGGCAGGCTTCGACCACGGCGATTAACGTCGCCGAAGCGTTTAATCGTGCGAAAATATTGATACAAACTGCGCGGTTTCGGGTGAATCTCAGGACGTCTCGTCTCCATCAGAGCCGTGACGAAAAAATACCGCGAAAACCAATTTTCCTCATCCGCACACATGTGTGAGAACCATAATATCGGTTGAAAGGGCTGTAAAATAAAGATTATAGGTGAAGCTTTTAAAATGAAAAGCGTCTCCACTATTTGTTGTTTTAATTTTAACATGTCGTGACCTTGATCTTTGGATCCCAAATGCTGGAGAAGGTGTAGTTTTATTCGTTTTGTGTCAAGTATCTGATACTAAAGCGTGCAATAATTAATTGTAGCAAAAAAGTAAATTCTGCAGCGTATTTTCTCCACTGGTCACGTGGCGTCGAACTTCAATGTTTTCACCTAAATCTAACCAGCTTGTACGCATGTATCATACAACACGTGTCAAAGCTGTTTCGGATTTATCGCTTTTACACGAGAATCAACACAGATGGAGGGAAGAACAGATAGATTTCTCACACAATAAGTGCAACTAGAATCTGAATTAATTCCGTGTTTACCGGCGACAGTTCCGACACTCTATACCAATCACTCTACCTGTGGATTGTGCAGGTTAATGAAAAACGAGACAAAAATTGCTCAGCTGTCACTTGTGTCGCTATTCTATAATAACCCTCGTGTTCCGTTCACACATCTGGGCGGCCTCGATGGAACTGTGTCGCCTTTGCCAGTCTGGCAGCTTTTACGTCCATCGTACTATCATCGCACGTGTCGTTTGAAGACTTCATAGCAATCGGGTTATTCACAGTGCTCAGAAACACCCATTAGCCATGCAGTGTTTGATGCTGTACGGGGCTTCGTCGCAGACTTATACTTGTTACGTGCATAAGTCAATTAGTTCGTTCCGATGAGATGACACGGACCACAGCCAACACGACTGCATTCTTCCTGATGTATGAAAGAACATACAACACCCAATCACATATCTAAATTTAAAAATCAGAATAATTATCGACAAGTCATCGTGTACTATGTGAGTGTCCGTCGTGTCCGATCGTAGACTGACTGGCGAAGTGGATAGTTTGCTAACAGAAGAAGTGAGCCTATCACCTTTATTAGTTAACTGCCTATTTGGGGGTTCAAACACGCAATTAAACTGGGTTTACGTGACCTAGATTTATAAAGTCAGCCAGTGCATTCTATTGTGTCGGCGCATAAGTGATTTGTGCCGTTTGTTACGTATGATAAATAATTTATCGCTCTTACATACAAACGCACATAAATTTATTTGCTACAAAAATAACAACAATGACAATATGCAGCACGTTCAATGAGAACAGGACAGCAAGGCAGCGAACTGTGCTTACAGCTAGCCTTGAAGTATGAAATATTGGGCTCTAAGCGTATCGTAGTCACGAGTTTTACCTTTCGGGATCACGTGACGTCATCGGTCACGTGACCATTTGATACACCATATGCCGTTTCCGGTGCCGTACCACCGTACCACTCGGCCACCGCGTAAAGGTACGCGGTGGCCGAGTGGTACGGTGCCGGACTTGCGATCGCGAGGTCGCGGGTTCGAATCCCACCAACGTCTGCTGTGTACCAACGCCAACTCAGCGTGCCATCCCTCCGGGGTCGGTTAATGAGTACCAGCGGAAGCTGGGGAGTAAACGGGCATACCACGTGATGCACTAGCCGTGGTCTTGCAGCTTCGGCTGGTGTCCGGCTGAGGGCTAATGAAACGGAGATCAGCGCCACCCCATGGGCCTTAAGGCTCGGGAAAGGACTTTACTTTACT
>Ga0056114_1001659_pt1 | contig 10459 bp, 2 predicted proteins | sample WorMetHERISLAND1_FD_77005 | JGI IMG/M metagenome (GOLD analysis project Ga0056114, IMG submission 77005) | Marine gutless worms symbiont microbial communities from Max Planck institute for Marine Microbiology, Germany - Olavius loisae HERON... ... | reverse complement strand
GGCGACATACGTAGGATGAGGTGAACCAGGAGGAGAGTGAACACAATGAGGTTGACGGAATGAAGAAGGGAGTTGATTCCAAAGGTGAGGTGATGCATATCTAAAGGAGCGGTTGGTGATTTGGGTTCAGGGGCAAAGCACCGGTAGGGGATATGAGGGACGTCCCCAGAAGCTGACGCTTTTTGTATTGCCTAAATTTTGATGTTCGGTAAGAAAAAAATTAGTAAAAACGGTCAAAAACGGTCATAAAAAATTACGGTCTGCTGAAAGTGTGGAGGGGTGGGCGCAAGGCCCATAAATATACCTTATGTCTATCTCTATCTGTACGTTGTGTTAACTGTGGCGGGCGCTATGAGCACGTTCAATTAAGCATGTAGGCCTATCTGTTGAGCTGGAACCGGAAAACTGTGAACTAGATATATTGTATTGTCAAGAGTGAAGAATCGCTCCAAGCGTCCGCCTATCAACAGTGACTGTTTACTGCTACTATTACTAGTGGGAGTAGTAGTAGCCTAGTAGTATAGTCATGGCTGTATTGTTGTTGCTGTAGGCGCATGTTGACGTTCTTTCTGTCACGAATGGCTACTGCGTTTAGACGACTAGTCACATCGTTCGCTCTGCTGATAATCGTCATCTCCATGGCATGGACTACTCTGTTTCTCTCTGCACGTTATGCTAACGCACTCATAGACAGATCAGTCTACAGTCAGCTCGACCCAGCTACCAACAGATCACGGAGGTTACTGACGGCCGCAACTGACGGAAAGTTTTATTTGAACGGTAAACCGAAGCGTCTGATTGGCGGAGAGTTCCACTACTTCCGGATTCACCCGGGCCAATGGGAGGACAGACTTCGACGCATGCGCACTGCCGGCCTCAACACGATCACCACGCGCGTTCCGTGGAACCTCCACGAGCCACACGAATCCGCATTCAACTTCGGCGGAATGTGGAATCTGGAGGATTTCATCCGGCTCGTACACCGCCTGGGGTTTCTGTTGATAATACACGTTGGTCCGTATATTGACGCTGACTGGGAGATGGGTGGACTGCCGTCATGGCTGCTGCGTGATAGGAACATGACCGTGCGTACGTCCAACTATCGGCCATTCATCCACTACGTCGACAGGTATTTCACGCACCTGCTGTCAATCATCGGTCACGTGACCTACCGCAAGCACCGGGGCCCGGTGATCGCACTACAGGTGGACAACGACAACGACGATCCGCACTACCTCGACCACCTCGTACGAACGATCCGCAGTCACGGAATCAAGGAACTCATTCTGACGGCGGATCGCGGGTCGCGGCTGCGTGGAGGTGGGGCGGTGGTGGGGGTCGTGTCAACATTGGTCTGTCGAGGGACAGTGGCCGACGTTGAGGCTGGATTGTCAAGTCTTCGATCACTCCAGCCCGCTCTACCTCGTCTAGTGACCCTGGTGGATTCTGACGGATCACCCCGCTGGGCGGATCAACCAGTCGACAAGTTCAACGTCTCGCTGTCAGTCGACAACTTTCGCCGGTCCGTGGAGCGCGTACTGACAGACAACGCTTCAATCAACATCTACGCGTTCGTCGGGTCGACGAACTTTGGTCTGTGGAACGGAGCGATAGAGGACAGTCCAGCAGGGACTGGTGTGAACGTCTTCAGAGGAAGATTGAGTCACGTGAAGGGTGATGTGTCTAACACGACGACAGCAGCGAGGAACAACCAGACATCATCCGAGCTCATCTACCGGCCGCTCACTGCCAGATACAGCCTCAGTCCTCTGCCAGTCATCTCAGAGACTGGACACTGCCAGAAGTCTCCCAAGTACCACGCTCTTCGACGTCTCCTGCTAAACCGCAGACTGATATCACGACTACAGACGGTTCCGTCTAACCCAGCCACCTCGGGCCTAGGTGTAGTCCGACTGGATCATAGACTGGACTGGAAGCATCTGTTGGACTTGATCCCGAACTCACCGATCACTCTGGACCGGCCGGTCTACATGGAACAGCTGGGGAGTGGGCAGGACCAGGGCTGGGTTGTCTATCGGACTGTGATACCGTCAGACGGTTCACAGCTCGATATATCGGGGTCAATGCGTGACCGAGCCCAAGTGTATCTGGACGGGCGACTGATTGAAACAGTCTACAACCAGCGACTCACACCGCTCAGAGTCACCGTGGCGCTCAATTCCAGTCGTTCATTGTCTTCAACACGTCTTCAACTGGTCGTCGAGAACATGGGACGATCCAGTTCCGGACTGCTGGATGAACAGAGAAAAGGCTTCGAAGGTTTGGTGAGGGTAGACGGAAAGAAGATCGAATCGCGCTGGGACCATTTCTCGGTCGATATGTCAAAGCAGCTACTGACTGCGATCAGACATTCTAAGCACTGGACTACGTCTGGGCGGTCCAAGAAGCCAGTACAACGTCTGCCGACGTTCTACAGAGGTCATTTCAAGGTCAAACGAATGACGGACACCTACATCGATATGACTAAGTGGACGAAAGGTGTGGTGGTAGTTAACGGGTTCGTGCTGGGTCGATATTGGAGTATCGGTCCGCAACAATCTCTGTACGTCCCATCACCATTTCTCAGTCACGGGGAGAACGAGATCCTAGTGTTTGAGTTGGAAAGGACGTGGAATGCGAAGGTGAAGTTCGTCTCAAGGTCATCTACCAGCTCGGACCATCACTACCGCAAATACCGCGGTACGTGACGACACAGACAGAGAGTCTGAGGGAGCCAGAGCATTGAGCACTGACGGTCGTTCTCGGGTCTGATTAACCGTTTGACGCCCACTTTTGCCATATGATATGAGTATACAGAGTACTTCTATAAAGCATCTGGTCTGTTGCCAGACCGGGTTGAGCCGTCATTTGTAATTTTTGACATCCGGGCACTCTGATGCTCAGGACTGAGCGTCAGAGTGCCCGGATGTCAAAAATTACAAATGACGGCTTAACTCTTTTTGCATGGCACAGGATGCTTTATAGCTGTACCCGTATGGCAACAGTGGGTGTCAAAGGGTTAAATCATAGGACCGTCCGTCGGTCGCTTGTAGTTTCATCTCGTCCGAGTCATCAGTGACTGATGGGCTACTGCTGCTGTTGATGTTGATGTAGATACACTGCAGTATTCATGGGCGGCCCCCTCCAATCGCCCAAGCTCAATTTTTTTTGTTTAAATAACCTAATATAGGAAAGGATACATCAGAATTGCACTGCAGAGCACTAAAAGCGTTATGGCATTTAGGAGTTGGGCGTTGTCTGATAGGAGTTGGGTTCGTGCCATCGGACGCAGCCATGGACATGGATTCGCAGACGTTTTTGAGCAGTGATATTTACACGTCACGACACGGTCATGTACAGAGACCACCGTCTACTGTCGTCATTAACTGGATGCCGGTGTTGATAAGACGGCGATCGTGTGGGGTGGTGTTATTAGGGTCTTGCAGTTCTGTAATCTGCGTAGTGCGTATGCTTATCCATGAGTCCTATATACACAGCACCTATCTATAGGACTCCATTGCTTATCTCTCGAGCAGAGAGACACCCTCTCACCAATACGGGTTGCAGATGCAGGGTGCTGAGCAGCCTGAGCGCATACACTCATTAGCCTCCAGCTGGGGCCATTATTCAATGTCGCACAGGGCAGTGGCAGCCTCTTAGCAGCTGCTGGATCCGTGAGATTCATGCAGCATTTTCGATATGGTAGGACAGTAACAAGAAAGCCACGCTGCCGCAAGGAAACCGCGCAATGCCGACAGTGGCGGATTTAACACAGAAGGCCCACTCTGCCACTTACAAGTTACGACGTGCCCCCGTGCTTGTCTAAAGCACGCCCCACCCAACTTAGGGGTGGGGCGTGCTTCAGACAAGCCCCCATCCCATCTCCAAATGAGAAACTTTTACCATGCCAGCCTGTCGAAATTCTGCTGTTATCTGAACAAGTAAATCCTGGAAATTTTTGAACTTGAATGACTGCTTAATATCAATTGTCAGTAAAATGGTGTAGGCCTAAATCAGTATAGGCCCTACAATATATTACATTTTGTCTTTTGTCTCGTACATTTAGTCATATACATTATGCTTTACGTTGCAATGCAAAACTTTAAAATAAGTACGGGGAGGGGGACAGCCAACCCCCCCCCCCCCTCGGCGCCTTCGGCGCTTCGGTACGCGGCTCCCTCCAAAATAAAATCTTTCCTACGCCACTGGCAGTACTAGCAGCGCTGCCAAGCTTGTATCACTGACTCCACAGAGGTCAACCGGCTTTCCAACGAGGTCAGGTCAAAGGTCAACCGACGCAGCTGTCACAGAAGATGACGTAATTCAAGTGTCCTTGAACTATCCTTCAACTCCAGGTTCCAGTCCTATGTGGCGTGCTGTGATCCTTGTCGTGTATGCGTGTACGAGACACTGTAGTGAGATTTCGATCGACATTGAACATTGGCTCTGGAGAGGTTTAACCCTAACCCTAACCCTAACTCTAACTGTCCTTCAACTCCAGGCTCCAGTCCTATGTGGCGTGCTGTGATCCTTGTCGTGTATGCGTGTATGAGACAGTATTGAGATTTCGATCGACATTGAACATTGGCTCTGGAGAGGTTTAACCCTAACCCTAACCCTAACTGTCCTTCAACTCCAGGCTCCAGTCCTATGTGGCGTGCTGTGATCCTTGTCGTGTATAGGTGTATGAGACACAGTAGTGAGATTTCGATCGACGTTGGACATTGGCTCTGGAGACTGGACAGGTTTACAGTAGTTAAAATAACCTTCAAAAAAGGTCACCCGCTGTGACCGACGGACGCCGTCTCAGACATCACGCAGTCGCAGTGTACATGAGTACGAGTTCATATTTACGATGTAACGAGTATAGCTAGTAACTGTGGCCCTATCTTGCATCGTGAACCTGTTGCTATTATATGAATGTGACGATTATTCTGCGTGTAGGTCTAGGCCTACAAGCACAACGACAATAGCAGCCACCACAGCACACTGCTGATATAAAGTTATTCGCCAGGTGGCAACACAATCTGTAGACCTATCGCAACTAATACAAGAAGCCAAGCTGTCGCTAGGATAGCCGACCTTACTGTCGCACAGCAGACTATTTACTAATTAGCGATTGTTGCTAAATAGCATCTCCAGCCGTTTTCGAGATATTGGGCTGTAAGCGTATTGGCGTCACGACTTGACCTTTCGGGGTCACGTGACGTCATCGGTCGCGTTATCATTTGATTCTCCATAGGCCATTTCCTATTGATGGTTCTTTGGAAGTAAGCCTCTATGTTTAACGGTTTCCGAGATATTCAATAGCAAATATGACGCAATTGGTTGGCATGACCTTAAACGACTTCTAAATAAAGGTCAAGGTCATTCATTTTGGTACCAATCGATTCCCTGATTGGCTGTCAAAGTAACGTTTGCTCCATTTCGCCACAATACATACGTTGCAGACAGACGACGACAGACATACAGATGCAACACTGTAGCATAAGCGCGACGGTCGGCTAAAAAGTAGTGGAACAAAAGACAAGTATAGCCTCAGCCCGTATAACGGAACGTGCTGGAAGTTTCATTTAGGCCTAATTTAATGTATTACAGTGGAAATTAGTAGTTATTCTGATGTCAAAAAAACGTTTATACTATACACTAGTGTCGTGTAAATATTTTGTTTGGTAACCGTGTGTAGTCGTCTTGTGTGCAGGAAACACGAAATATAGGCCCATCACTAGCGACGAAACCACTGGCACTAAATTACGACAAGTACCATCACTACGTGGCCGTGAAACGACGCAATCAGGTAAAAGGCTCAGGTCAATATCAAAGAGCCCGTAGGCTCTTGTAAGCTGTTTGGACACTGGACACAACTGCCAGCCAACCAGCGCACGCTGTCCGTACTAGAATAGACAGTGTATTCGCCAGTCCAACAGTAGCAGGCAGATTTGCTGCGTCAAATCAATGTAGGCAGGAATTATTGCACTGGTAAAGTCAGAAACACACTGAAGTACTAATTCTTCTTCTAGAGGCGGGTCATAGTGCAGTGAAGACGGACAGACGGACGGACGGACGACATGCAACACTATCGCCCCGGTACAAGTGTGACGCCGCTAGACGGCAAACCAGCAGTAACACGTGCTCACTGCTGGTGCTTCGCGTTATGCGAAGACAGCGGCATGTAATGTAATGTTATTTAGCGATGTTTGAACGCTATTTGCGCAAATATGGAAAAGACCTTGTTCGCGAAATAATCACTGTAGGCCTATCTCTACTAAATCTCCGACTACAAAGTGGCACAAACGCAATTGCGGTCAAGCTTGAATGAACTTTTAAAAAGACGTACCCTGTCAAATATTACAGCGCCATCTAGCGGAACAATTTCAAGGACAACACCCACTTTGGCTATCGTGCAAGAGGATACGTGGAGTACTGTACTCTAATTAGTGTGCCAAGCTAGATGGAAATATGGCGCACTATTTGTGAGTGTGAGCTATTCGCAAAAAACGATTTTGTGTTTTCGTTCCCAGTGACGCTCACCTTTGACTTTTCGATCTCAAAATCACTCCATCATTCACTCGTGCAAGGTATAGTAACCTTCCCATAAACAATGAATGTTGTTCTGCGTCGTTCGTTCCGATATAGTGAGTGAACGATGCGACGTATGTGACAGACAGATCACAAACATGACGCATTTACTCTGGTGACAAGTACAGTAGTCCGTAATCGACGACGTGTGTAGAACCGGCTGAGCTGAGGATTATTTTCGTCTCTACTTTTCACTAAAATATGCGCGACTGTTTACATTTTTGTTTTCAGCGACCTTGACCTTTGACCTTTAGACCCCAAATTTGGTCTCTCAGTTACCCGTTTCCAGGGTCATGTTTTCTCCATATTTAGAGTTTCTACGATTTTCCGACTTGCGAGTAGATCGTGGTTTGAGACGGACGGACAGACAGAGAGACGGACGGACGTGGTGCAACAGTTAACGCGGCCTGCTAGTGAGGGGCACACCGGGTGAGTGACTGTCAGCTGGTCCCTGTATGGAGGAAGATGTAGTCCATGTGCTACAGTTGATTCGCTCCATCAGCCCTGCATTATGCCTGCCTTCAACAATGTGTCTCCGATCACACCACTCAAGTCAGACACGAGCTAGACCACTGACCAGCACATTGGCCTCGTGAAAGCAATCAATGAACGACGCTATAAATACGGCTATGTCTGCTAACACTATTAACCCTAACCCATAGACAGACCCACGTGACCTAACCCTAACCGACCACGACCGAACGACGAAAACAACTCGAAGTAAAAACTATACGAACTCATCACATGATGCAGCATTGTATGCCAGTACGTCAGCGACGGACGCAGATAGGAAACCGTGCGTGAATACACTAGTTGACAAGAAATACACGACGGCGCCACACACAGTAACAGTTACCCGTGCACGATGCCACGGTGACGTTAACATGAACCATGGATGGTTTTCACCCCCGGACAATTAGCCCCATTTAGCTCTCTTGAGACGTCCCGTCTGACTAGACGTCTTACAACAGACACTTACGTCTGTTAGTCTGTGCGTATATGATTAGAGTTACTATTACAATTAACAAGAGGCTCAGCTATCGCCAAGGAACCGCGCATCAGTCTCATTTCCACAGGCAGCTTGTTGCAGAGCCATGGACGAGTGACATGGAATGACCTGTCACCAAGCTGTGGTCCTGGTTCACGGCACAACACGTTGGTGTATCGGAGTTGACGATGTCCTGTAGGCTGTATAGGCACGAGATGACAGATAGGACGTCACAAGACCGTATTACACGGTCTTCAACATCAGTGTATACGCAGCTTGAAAGCCACCGAACGTCGTACAGGCAGCCAGTGTAATGGTCGCATGACTGGTGTGATGTTGCTCATTATCAACCTGACAGCGGTGTTCTGCACCGACTACAGTCGCTCAAAAAATGTCTTGTCGGTCAGAACAGAGTTGCAGTAGTCCAGGCGACTAGCGACTAATGCCTGCACTAGCGTCTGCTCTACATCAACTGTCAATGACCGCGTAGTGTGTAGGTCGAGTTGATAATACGCAGAACGACAGAATGCAGGGAGGCTTTTAGTAGCCGAAATAGACTTTGAAGGTCATTTTGAAGGCCATTGGTAGTCATTGAACTCAATATAAACACGAATGTAGGGCCTATATTCAGTTCAATGACTGGCACGGTTCAGTCCCGATTCGCCGAAACCCTAGCCCTAACCCTAAACCCTAACCCTAATTTCGGCGAATCGGGTTTCGGCGAATCGGGAAGACACCGATTAGTACAGGTAGTGTCGTTGCTCGACAGTGTTCACGTACGATGTCGTATTGCTGTCTGCATGGTGGTTTACATTGCGCCGTGTGTAATTTATTAACTTACTTACTTACTTACTTTATTGTTATAACTCCGCATCTGTCTCGAGGTTTTCAGAGATAATCATTTCAGAATTAGCACAAAATGACATCAAATCTACATTGAACAGTGATTTGAATGAAGTAAAGCAGGGGTTAATGATATAATCTGATTCCGATCGTTAACTTATTTTCTACGCGATATGTGCATTGTTTTTCGACAGATTGTCCAGAAAGAGGAGATGAAGGTCAACGAGGTATAGCTAAGTTCATCCGAGACACGGAACATTAGTCTTACTAGTTCCTATCAGCTTTCAATAGTATCTAGTCATGTCTGTATTACACCGTTCTTGGGGTAAGATAGCGACTTTTTACCGCGCGATGCGTATCTTCATCATCTTCATCAGCAAGTAACCAGGTGCAGCGTGCAGCCGCGCCCGGTATGTATCAAATCCAAGTTGGCGGCAGGCCACCGTCTTGGATAATTTCGAATGGCCATATCTCCGCAACGGCTCATTCGATCCACTTCATGTTTGGTTCTGTGGTAGGGTTTTTCACGGCACCCATATTATATAGCGCGTATCGTATCGCACGGTCATCTTTGTGATAGCATAGCTTTCTTGTTCTATTGAAAATCACAAATTTTGTACCGTCGTCTCTTAACGCCTCTGTCGAGAGTGATTGAGTCGTGGTGTAACAACTAAATGAATGGTGACACGGTATCAGGTCGTTAACAAATGTGGACGATATCTTCAGTCGACTTCAGTTGAAAGTATCTGAGCGTATACGTGACAGGCAGACGAACGGACAACTCGTGACAGTATTGATCGCACTAAGAACAGGAGCGTCGCGCGGTAAAATAATTAACACAAATAACTGGACTTTAGATCACGGGTCGATGAGACAGACGCGGGGGGGGGGTTGTAAAGGAGCGTGCGGGGGTGAATTGTCGGTGCTCACAGCTGCTGTATTAGCGATCGCGTGTGGACGAGATGCTGTGCTGTATACGCACGGCTGCACTGAGGCACAGTTCAGTTCATTGATGACGCTGACAATCAGCTGCTGTACCAGCAGTCAGCCATCAGCAGTCAGCAGTCGGTATAGATCAGTCATTGACACCTAGCAGTGCAGTGCGGTGCAGTGGAGCGGAGTAGAGCTAGCTAGTGTGTCATCATCATGCCGTCATTGGTCAAGTGTATCACTGGGTTCTTCGAGTATGACACGGCCAAGGTCGTTCACATCCCCAGCAAGAAGGTCGGCGTCATCAACAGGCTCATACAGGGCGGCATTATCTTCTATCTCATCTTGTAAGTATACATAGCGTCACACAATCATGTACTCTGTGGGGTTGGTTGTGTTAGGGGTCGCGTTACTCATGATGACTGGTGACCAGTTCAAATTAAGATTATTTTATATTTGTGCGTTCTAAAGCTATTAGCTATTTTGCTTAGTCTGATTCGCACTTGGTCAGTTAAGCCGTTAAATCGGTTAAATCGGTCCAATCCGAATACTCCCGTTTGTAGCCCAGTTTCTTGGAGCTAAGAAGACTGCAGCGGAGGCAATGTGAGTAAACCACTTGCTCAGAGCGGTTAAGCGTTCAGGCAGTGGCGTCCACGAAAAAACTACAACCCTAGACAATGTACGATAGAAACATCAAATCTGAACGCATCCTAACTAAATTGCATGTGCTTGATTACGAATATATCTGCGACAGAATTGCCAAATTTTATAAGAAAACATTATTTATTACACGAGTTATTAATACCAAATATTGATGACAAAATATTTCAGTTTCCAATATGATAGCGCTACATACTGCAGTCAGGCACTCAGGCGTCCAGCCCACAGGGCACGTGAGACGATGCATCTGTTAACTCATAAAACACCAGACTTCATCACTCCAGCTCTGTGGCCAGCCAACAGTCCTGACCTTAACCCAGTCCACTACCAGATTTGGGAGAAGATGCAGGAGCGTGTGTACTGCAGCCAGATTCGTGACATCGACCAGCTGAAGTCTCGCCTGATCGAAGAGTGGGAACATTTCCACCAGGTGGTCATCGATAAAGCGGTCAGACAGTG
>Ga0056114_1001658_pt1 | contig 10463 bp, 9 predicted proteins | sample WorMetHERISLAND1_FD_77005 | JGI IMG/M metagenome (GOLD analysis project Ga0056114, IMG submission 77005) | Marine gutless worms symbiont microbial communities from Max Planck institute for Marine Microbiology, Germany - Olavius loisae HERON... ... | reverse complement strand
GTGTTGAATACAAAGAATCAAACAATAACGAAATTATAAGCTCGGCAGAAAAAGTGGTCCGGCCATGGCCGGACCGGCCGGACCGCCGACTACGGCCTTGTGTACTGGTTGATAAATAAATTGATTTGATTTGATTTGAATATTAATTAATAATTGATAGCAGTAACAACGATAAACTCGAAATCTGCTGTTAGTTTGTTCGTTTCATAAACGATTATACAATTCAAAAAGTCGCTATTCGATGACAGTTATTGCCATACGTTTAGGCTACCCGAAATTTCCTAAACGATAGGCTTAACTGAGTTGCGTCCTGTAAACATTCAAAAAGGCCTATTGTCGTATGAAAATGAATCGGACAAAGATCGAAAATGAAGCAAAACAGTGTCCAAGGGTGATTTAACATCTTGACTCATAATGCTTTTCCATTGCTCAACGATTCCATTACTTTCCACTGACCCTTATCCGTTTCGTATCCATAGACGTACTGCGCGGTTGACTGGAGATGGAAAACGAGAAGCAGAGCGGGCAGTTGAATAAAGCGTCGGTTTATCTGTACTTCTGTAGGCCATACTGTAGTCTGCTGGCAAAATATGGGGGTCGCCTATAGCAGTCGAGCGTGGTCAGCAGTTTATTGCCTGTCCACTGAGACGAATTTCCGACGAGACAGCAACAGTCACCGACATTTCTGCTGTCGCACATTGTACTGTATTTATACGTAGAGGCAAAGCACGCGATTCTAATTACATTATTGTATTCGATGAAATCAGCGTTTCTGACGCATGCGTGAGCCCAGCTCCAAGCATAATCGTCTGCAGTGCACGCCATGAAGTGTTGTAGACAAAACCGCATCATAAACGAAATATATCGCGCGTCGAGTTTTTTAATGAAAATTTCAAGCGCGCATTTTATTCCGTTGCAAGGATGTATCAACTGTGGTCGAGGTGAACAAAGTCGTCGATGTATAACATATGGCACATGACAGTCGTTGTCATTCTACTGTGCCTAGGCCGTGTTTTTAGCAGCATTGGGCATCGTCTTGTTTATTGCACTCGCCGGCTAGGCTTGCGATATCAACACTGCTTGCTGACTGTCGTTGATCGCAGAGTCAGTCATGCGTTTCACAAAGCATACAGGCATAGTAGAATTGTTGGAATGTCTATCACACTTATGTGTCAAAGCTACTCCTCGAGGTAGGGTGACCCCATCGATATATTGGATCGCCTTTCAGTTCTGAGAAAACTTGAACGATGGAATTACCAGCCATTAAAGAACTTATGGGTCGGTCTATATTTAATAGCAGTGGCGTAGCGTAACTTCAAATTCGCCCTCCACCCTGCAAGAAAGAAAAAGGCCCCCCCCCATAAAATAATGTTGAATAGTCGTTCCCCCTTTCCAATATGTCATTATTCCGCCATATCCCACGTAGGCCCAACACTTCCCCTACATTGTCCCATGACTCTTACTACAACACCTGCAAATTGGTTTTTAGCCGACCGTACGGTCCCGCTTATGCTACAGTGTTGCGTCTGTCTGTCGTCTGTCTGTGACGTTACGTATTGTGGCTAAACGGTGCGTCCTAGAGCAAAAGTTACTATTGACGGCCTATAGGAAGTCGTATATGAGAAATCGATTGGTAGCAAAATGAATGACATTGACCTTTGTTTAGAGGTCATATCAAGGTCATGTCGACCATCGCACTATATTCCACGTTGAACATCTGGGAAACCGTTAGAGACAGAGGCTTGTTTCCAAAGGAGTGGACCACCAATAGGAAGTGCCAAAGTGGCATATGGGGTATCAAATGGTCATGTGACCCATGACGTCACGTGACCCCAAAAGGTCAAACTCGTGACCCCCAATACACTTGGAGCACAATAACTCGAAAACAGCTGGAGATGCTATTTAGCAAAAATCGCTAATTTCTACCTGTCTGATGTGAGGCAGTACGATCGGCTATCCTAGCGACAGCTTGGCTTCTTGTCGGCTATAATATAATCACTTTTCATGAAAGAACGAAAAATGCATTTTGTTCGACATGTGGCTGGAATCAAATTATAGATTGTTGCCTTGGTAAAGTAACATTTTGTCTGAGACCAACGGTCGTTTCTGAACTCTGAAGTAGGCCTACACTAGTTTATGAAGTGTTGCCAAGGGCAGTGACGTCACTGGTCATAGGTGGGGTTCGAGCCAGGCATGATGGCGTGAACGGCGAAGGAGGTCGTAGTTGGAACAACAAGAGTTTGATTACGATGATGATGAAGTCGGTGTTAACTGGAGTGCGTCGATGCAGCTGATTCGGTCTTGACTTCCTTCGCCCCGCGGCCGGCCGCGAAGCGATGTACTCCAGCGTCGGGTGTTGGGCGGCACCTTCTATCGGCGGCTTTCTCTGTTTGCTTTTCCTGATGGCGCTAATGTTGATCTATGTAATCTTCATCTTCGAAATTCCTCTCGCTCAGATGTACGTCGACTTTGAGTTCGAATGACTTACTCTGCCGATCACGGAAATCATGCACATGTGATCAATCAACTCAAGGTTTTACAAGCCACATCACATTTCATCGTAGTATAGGCGCTAGCTGACAGCTACTTTAGTAGTCGCCATAGAAACCGCAATTTGCCTCCTAGGCCTATATCGTGGTCATTGGATGCTTTAATTTTGTGCAGTGTTGTAATAAAAATACTTTGGAAATGTATTTTTTCAATTAAATATTACATTTTCAAAAAGTAATTACTTTTGACAATTACTTTGGTAGTTAGTACACAATACAAACTACAAAGTAATCAAAATTGTATTTCAGTTAAAAAAATATATAAATTAGCCTATCCTACATCTTACATGAACAAAATACAAACTCCAAAATACATTAAATGTATTTTAAATACGTCTTTCTATTCAACACAGGATCTGTGATAGTGTGATGTCGAGCGATGAGCCTACGTAAAGCCCTGTCTCAGCAGCTGGGATAACTGTTAGCCAGACTTAACCCTTTGAAACCCGCTGTTGTCATATGGGTACCGCTATAAAGCATCCCGTGCCAGACCTGGTTAAGCCGTTATTTGTAATTTTTGACATCCGGGCACTCTGACGCTCAGCCCATAGCAACAGTGGACGTCAAAAGGTTAATAATATGTCCATCACATACGCTCATGTCTATTGATGTGGGCGAGTGCTTGGACGTTAACGGTCTTGGTGTGAGCTATCTGTCTATTCGACAGAGCGCGATCTGTTCATCACGATGGAACTCGAATGCAATTGTTGTCTGAAATCGCTATGTCTAGCAAGTCGTGTGATATTTGCCCTCGTGGCAGCGCTGTTCTGATGTCTTGCAGAGATAGGTTGTTTGGCTTTGATGTCAACTTCGCCGTTTCATGCAGTCTAAATAAATAACTTACGCCCCGCTACTTAATTTTGTAACTAGGAGGCACTTATCGATGCGCATTTCCCCGATAACGACAGGACAACCCGGTCTGCCATTGATGCATGTGTCATGATTCAAACGTGTATGAGTCAAATGGTATAAACATAACGTATGTATAGGGCCTACGGCGATACGAAAACTTTGGACACTAATTGTACATCAACATAAAATTAAAAAGTTAACACCGTTTTTTGTTTTTTGCTGCATTATGTAGTTTATATGTCGGTTCCTTCATTTGTTACCAACAAAAATGTAAACTGATGTTTAATTTCGGCCACTCTGTATATGTTTATGTTTATGGCTGTCTGCCCGGCTGTCTCCGACTGTCTCTATTTCTGTTGGTTTTTAACCTGAAATAAAGTAACGCATTGATTGATTGATTGATTGATTGATTGATATCGCACAGATACATCTGGGTGGGCCAAGTTCGCTGGAGGCAGCGAGAGAGGATCTCGCTACACGGTCATCGACAAAGCGACGACGTTCTACGGCGCCCAGGAACGCTGTCAGAGACTTGGCGGTTACGTCGTCCACATCAACAGTCTCAGAGAGCAACTGTTCATCGAAGACTTTCTGGCGCAGCTGCTCGAGCGTCGCCGACAAGACGGTATGTGACGAGGCGCCGTTACGAAGTCGTTCCGCATGCCATGTCACGTAGCATATCATTGAGTAGAGTAGGAACCACCGGCACCGACCGACCTACAGGCCCGCGCGGCGTTCTGCCGGTCGATTCGCGCTTCATTTCCGGCGTAACGCAAGCCGTGAAATGACGCCGGACGCAGCGCTGTCCGTTACGTTTCGATATGAGTCGCTAATTCGTGCTGCGACGGCGGCAGCCCGGCCGAGCTTTGTATTCCGTGCCAACCGTAAAGTTCCGGTCACACTGTGGGCAGACAGCGTACAGGGTGGGCCAAAAAACGTACACGTATAATTTGGCAGTTATTCATAGGTTAGTCCAGTCCATGCTTAACGTTTGCAACACAGTGATGAATATGTTGTTTCTTTTGGGCGAATACCTACCTACACGAGCCGGTAGTCTACGTTCTACAACTTACAGCAAGTCTTCAACGACTGGTGAAATTTATTGCGGTAACAGATGTTTTAGCTAACAGAGTGTGAACAGCCGCCAGAGCTGACCACAGAGTGCGTCTGGTAGTTTATTCGTTCGTCAGCAGGTAACAGACCACATGCGTCCCTTTCAAACAAATCTCATAATAGTTGTCCATAACTTCTGTTGCTTAATACTGTCCATGGATCGTAGCCAGAGGGTGAATATCCCCCGTGAGACGTGTAAAAATCCTAGTATGGCTGAAAATTGAAGTACCATGGCATAATCATTATCAGTCAACGGCATTCCATCAGTTCTTGTTCGAGGAAGGACACCATTCCCTAGAATCCAAACACCTAGCTACCCATACCCATCCCTCGTGGTCTTTGCCTGTATTCCGACTTGGCATTCTGGCTACGCTCCTGGGGTCACGTCCTCGAAACTGCCTAAGTCACAGCCTAAGTACCGATATTTTCGTTAAGTTTCCTGTGTGTGAACTGTTGTGCGTAGCCGGGAGAACAGCGAGTACGTCGACGAGCGTGGTGGATGACGGGTCGGTCGGCTATTGGCTCGGTGCCAAGAGAGCTAGAGGCAGCCATGATGGAACGTGCATGTACGATCAATGGAAGTGGGTCGATTCGTACGGACGAGCACTCAGCACCGTCTCTGGACTGACGGCATTCATTCCTGGAAAACCGGATAAGTATGTGACAGTCTTCGTTCCCACCGGGGCTCGCATTGCCTATAACCGCAGTCGCTCAATAATTAATAGATGAGTCGCACTCAGTGCGCACGGCGTAAAACTGGACGCAAATAGCATAAAACGCACGCACGACTTCACTTCAGGCTAGCTCTGCGTCTTTATGCAAAATGCATTTAGTTCCAGACGGCGTTCAGTGAGGTTGTCAAATGTCAAGTTGCAGAAGAAGAGGACACCACAGCCTACGTCTGGTAAATAAGAGCAAAGGTAAAATGTCTTAATGAATAGGGACTACTGTTGTCGTGTCTAATTAGCCTAACACCGATTCATACCGTAAAACCTCGAATAGACGCCGGGCCTCATGTACACGCCTAAGTCCAAGTCACTTGTACTGAGGGATTTCATTCGAGGATTTACGGTAGATAACTGCAACCAGCATGTTTTTACAATTCCAAAACTGAAAGCTGTATGGTCCTGGAACTATGATAATCATTCATACATTTCCTGCGATAACGGCTGGTCATTTGGACATCCTCCCATCGCCTGGTCGTCTGCACCATGCATACCTGTCTACTTACTGTCTGTAACTCACGTATACTTCAGTAAGTTCAGATGCGTTGACGATGATGTTGTAGTTTTTACAGTCCAGAAGAGTGTTTGTTCATATCGTACAAGGACAACAGCGACGAAACCAGGTGACGACGCTGTCATTCACTGTCGGCCAATCAGTCCCGGTTTTACGAAGCACCGCATAACACTGCATAACACTGCCATGTCTCTCGTCCAGTTGTCGTCATGGCAAGACTGATCGGATCAGACCCGGTGGGCAGTGACCTGGGTCAGGATAGCTAGTCATACAGCCGCCTGTAGGGTTCAAGATGGGGAAAACCAAAGGAAAGGAAGGGAGGATGGCAGAGGAGTGCAACGATGGCAGACTAACAGTAGACAAGGGGCGGGCAGGGGTGAAGAAGTCATGGGTTTGGTGTTGGTTTTTACAAATATTGTGATAGGACCTATCAGTTCAGTTATTATTGCGCTAGCGACTTATAAAGCAATAGCATACAAAAACAGCGATGTCAACGTCGTGAGCATGAAGATGACCTACTGACCTCATCTTTGTCCTTCAAATTACGTTGCTATCAGAGGGTGGGATTTGAATTGGTCGAACGTCAGATCAACATATCAAAAACTGGCGACCGTGAGAAACTGCAGCATATAGTCGAAATGTAGACTAAAGACAATATTACAATACAAGACAATATAACAATATTAACAATGTAAAGAGATAATATTCGTAGACATGGAACGGACATAGGATGTGTAATCCACTGAGCTCCAAATACAGCTACAGTTGAATTTCTGCCGCACGCGATGAGCAGCTGAAACATGTTGCTAGTGTCAGTTGTACCAATCAAAGCATGTCAGTGAACAACTCAACAGCATGTTTATCAGATGTGCAACAGTAATGAGCGGACGAGTGAAAGTATGCCCTATATGTCGATGCACGCAGGTTTCTGAAATGGGACGACGCACCGTGTGACCTCGACAGCGTCGGTGGCATCAAAGTGCTGTGTGAAGTCGAACTGCGATAGACGGGACCACACACAACGACAGATGACCACGTCAACTCAACAACAGGCTACTTCATGCCTATGTGCTCACTTGATCGGGGCAAAATGAATTAACAAGACTGGTGTTTTGTAAAACCACGTCTAGAAAAAAACGCAATATCTTATTTGCGATAGCATGTATGACGCACGATACGACTAAAATCATGTTTAGTTGCGTAACAGCGAACTGGAAAGCAGACGAGGACGATTATTTAAGACCCAACTGACTGTTCACTAATGACATAACTGAAATGTGTAACAGTTACAGCGTCAATTGTGAGCCACGAGTTAGTCTACGTGTGGTTTTGTTATTATAATGCCAAACATGACGTTGCAATGATTGATTGATTGTGCAGTGTTTTACGTCCCCGCCAACACAATATAGGTTATATGGGAGACGGTTTTTACAGGTCAAAAGACCCAACCAACACATGATGTTGCAAAGTGACTCCTATAATTACACAGTTTATTTCAGAATGACAAGACATAACACATTAGACTGTTTATATCATGAACAATAATGCTGAACTGTCATTCGTTGAAATATGGTCAATACAAACACCACCCAACCATGTCAACCAATGAGAAATCGACACTGTTAACGTTGCCAGGTGAACATTAATGATACTCAGTTCTGATTGGTCGACACTTAAACGGTACACAAACTGGCAGCCTGAATGTACTTAACGAAACGTAGGTGTATAGCTTATCTGATGGCGTATGACAATTGAGGGGGATGACTGGAGTTTCTTGGTCGCAGTTTTGCGTGTAAGTGTAATTTTAGCTGGAGGAGCACAGTATAAGAAACTGCAGCGACTGACAGTTTAAAATGAAACTTTGATGATGATAATAACAATACAAATGTGGACCGCTAATGTGAACCGCAGGACAATAAGTCACACTGATGCCTTTTCAGCAGATCATATTTATACAATGTAACAGCACAGAATGGTAGTGCAATGTATACTTCATTGACTGCACTGAATCACACAGCAATACTGCCAAGTGAATTCCAATAAATAAGCTTACGTCACACAAAATGGACAACATATAAATTCTTACAGCTTCTGCGAGGACAATTGATACTATTGGTTCAGTGACAGAAATGGCATCTGACTTATAATGAACGTAATGCAGGGAAATTACAATCATTCATTTTTCCCTGCAGGATCTCGCATTCTTATAGTTGCAGCAGCAGCAGTAAAGGTCGTGGTAGACGATGTATAAACTAACATTTCACAACACATTTCATCAGGACTCAACACGACTACGATACAACAGACAAATTGTCAACAAGAATACAATAGAAAACTACGCAGTCATATGATATGCCAAACTGCCAGTGTCACTAAGAACTTGCAGTAACCACAACGTCTGTCAATACCTAAAACTGACACAAATTTCCTGTCAGTCAGACGAGAAGATCAACAGTGATCGTGTGACAGACTACAGTCCAAAATGCGCAGTTATCGCGTCGATGATTTCCGCCTTTTTCGTTCCAGTCTTGATCTGCAGCTTCTTGACACACTCACGCAGCACCGGCAGCGTTAACTTGCCCAGCTGAAACCAATGTTACACCAGACACACAGTCAACAGGCTGCATGCTGTTTAACAGACAGACAGACAGACAACAATGTATAGAGATTCCACTCTGACCCCAGCATCACAAAATCATTTATATACTTACTTAGTTCTGTCCACTGCTGAGTTTATACACCAGTACCTTGCTCAGCACTCTCAGTTACATAATCATACCATCAGCAACTAATTGTAACATCAACAAGCGCTGTACAGCAGTTTAATCACAGAATACAAATACACCCCACAGTGTGCACTGAACACTTTCCTATTCAATTTGGTTGTTCCAGTCACGGCTTTACACCATGAATCCCAAATTTTAAGTTTTCAACGTACGGTTTAGCACCTGGAAGCAACATTTCTGAGACGCGCTTACCTTCAATGGGCAAAACAGACAAATGCCATGAAATACACTTACATTCCACTGAAGTGCCATCGTTTATAACGTACAATTGCATTATCACATAAAACAAATTATCTTGGTCAGAATTTGCAAAGCAAACATCACTTTGTCTTGTGGCATCTAGCAGAACTAGTCTTTTTTACTGACAGATCCCACTGCAGAGTGTGGCATATGCTATCACAGTTCCGTCTTGTGAATTTTGTCAAAATTGCTAATTGCAAAGTCTGCAGTGAGTGTGCATGAAGGCCCCATCGAAGAAATCTATAGCAAATCAACAATATGTGATTTCCCATTGACTGTTAATAGTAACCATGGATGTATTACTGTTTGTGAGATATTTTTGCATACAAAGGTTGAAAATTGCAATTTTTTGCTACAGTGGGCAAGTGAAGATGGATGGATGGATGGTTAGGGTTTAATGGCATTTTAAGCACGCAAGTAGCAGCTATATCATGCCTGAGAAAGTTTAAAGTTTATTAGTAAGGCCAATGGCGTGTACAACAGAGATTATGCATTTAGGATGAATGTTGTGGAAGAGATCTTTGAGATTAGAAGCTGTATAGAAATTTTGGCGGATGATATCAAAGTCGATTCACCTGATCAGTATATGAGAATTACAAGGTTTACATATTGGGGGATCTTCGTCCTTTAGGAGGTAAGAGTGTGTTAAATATGTGTGAAGTGTGCTGTGACACACCAGCTTGAACAGCAGTTTCAGTGCAAAGCGATGGTATGATCTGTACCTGTGCAAAGAGCTTGGGTTGTTTAAAATTACGTGCAAGCATGATGTTATTGTATCTAACTAGTGAGTAGCAAAATGGCTGACGGTGTTAAATACTAAAACAGGTCAGCATTGTGTTAGATTTACCCGATGTGCACGAGCTTCTTCTTCAATGTTAATATCAAAGTCTTCAGTTTTGACAGCCTTGCTAGCAGCGCCGCCAGATGCACCGCCCTGAAACAATAACGGCAATGATGAGACAAATGTTGAGAGATCAACAGCACGTAGGCCACACCCACTGGCACCAAGGCCACACCCACCACCACTCAGGCCACACCCACCACCATTCAGATCACACGAACCACTAACTCCAGTCACAAAAACAGACATATGTACAAACAGGGCTAGCGATTAATGCACGGATTTAACACACTAAATTGCATTAAACTTTTAAAACTACAATTAAATTTTTGCAGTCTGCAGAATGCCCATGTCGTAATATTTTGGCCTAGCCATCTTTGTTTTATCCACATATAGCTGACATATATTGATTTTGGCATTTTAGCAAAATCCAAGCATAACCACATAATGGTAGTGTCCCAAGGTTACAGGAATATCCCTGTAGGAAGCCCAGGTTCAGAGGATTAATGCATTAATCACACTGCAGCCATAGCATGAAACAGCAGCATATACCCCGTGTCCGGGAAAAAACGGCCCCCCTACACAAAATGCTGTAAAATGCACAGTATATAACACAATCCAATGACACTTATATAGCATAATCTGACACTCATTTAGGCACTGTGTGTAAAATTTCAATGAACTGCGTTTCCTGTGTTGTGATATTTTTTTTATCTTTAAGAACTGACACTGAAAACGCAAGTTTCCAACACAATGAACACCGTTGGTATCAGTTCAAACGCTTTGTTTGGAAATTCAGCTAATAACTTCCTTGAACCTTTCTCTTGATGCAAAACTTTTATC
>Ga0056114_1001657_pt1 | contig 10463 bp, 6 predicted proteins | sample WorMetHERISLAND1_FD_77005 | JGI IMG/M metagenome (GOLD analysis project Ga0056114, IMG submission 77005) | Marine gutless worms symbiont microbial communities from Max Planck institute for Marine Microbiology, Germany - Olavius loisae HERON... ... | reverse complement strand
CTACCCTAGAACCAAACATGAAGTGTATCGGATCACCCGTTGTGGAGATATGGCCATTCGCGTATCTTGGGGCATATGGAACCCCCATTTTGGGGAAGGGGAGGTCGTAGGGGGTCAGCGATGGCACCATTCGAAAGAGCGACAGTGGTTTCCTATAGGTTCTCCATTGTGACCATTGCGCTATCTGTAACCATTCGGTCGCAATTTGCGATCGAATGTCTCCGACGCTGAAATCAACAGGGGTGGGCCACTTTGGGCCAAAATTTCCGGGTATTCCCCTAGGAGCACACCCCTGATGTTTGGGTCTGCAGAGAGCGAACATCCCAGGCTAACTAATGGTGAAATTATTTTGGAAGAATTCCAACGTATATGATCACAATCCAATCCACCAACATTACAGACGAATGGACGGACGGACAGACAGACGACATGCGATCGCAAGACTGCGCTTTGCACTAAAGTGCATCGCGCGGTAACAAACAAAAATACAGGGTCAACCTTATTCTGACAGAAAGAAAATAGATTCACATAATGCATGCAACCTTGTGTAATTAACAGTTTACCCTGTAGCTATCACTAAAGCCTTAAACTGCCAGTGTTTTGCATTTGAATGTCAGATGCATTACATGGCATGACTGTCTACAACGTGTGTAAAAAAAATTTTTAAAAGTAAGTAACTCTTTAATTCAGTAATGACATAACGCAGTAAAGTGACAGTATAGCGGTGTAGACATGTAGTGCTAAATAAGTATATACTCAGTATAATAATAATAATAATAATAATACCAGGACAATGTTTATGGTGCTGTCATCATGCTGTAGCAGCATTGCGAGAGTTCACCCTGGTTCACGCAGTAATGTACATATACAATGCACATAAGATTGTCCTGTAGGGCCTAATTGCCTGATTATAGCAGGGACTAGCAACTGAAAATGATACGGATACAAATTAATAGATGTCGTTGAATGAGAGTTTTGCCCAACACGTAATGAAAGTTCATGACGTCTCAGCCTAAGATTGTATGAGCGATGATTATTTTGATCAGACACCAATTAACTATGAGTTTACTGCAATGATAAAGGATAAAAAGATAAGGCAGAACTCTTAATTTCACGAACATTGTGAGGCAAACCAAACAGATACTAGTCATTACTACTGACAACCAGAACATGTAATTGGCCCATCACTAAAACACTGGAAGCAGCTTTTGTATTGTCTTTATTTATTCCATGCGTGCAATGGCAGAAAAGTCATAGGTTATCGAATCACTTTTACCCAGCATGCGTCTACATGATCAACTGCAATTTATTACGTCTACTGTTATATACATAACGCATATACTTACAACGCCGTTTTGAACGCTGAAACCAAGTTGATATTTGACATGTGGTCTCTTGATAAGAACCTCGACTACCGGAGCGCAAGAGACGAGCTTTAACCTCACAATTGTGTGCTGCCTTGCTGCCTGTTATCATTCAACAGTGATACAGTTACCATCTCAGGCTGAGGATTGCATTGGATTGGATTGAGCAGGGTTTAATGTCTCCGCCAACACAGTATAGGTTATATGGGAGACGGTTTTTACGGGTCAAAAGATCCAACCAACAGTATCAAAGTACTGAAGGAAAAAAGCTACAAAGGAAAACCCAGAAAAAGCAAAAAACATGATACACATATACATACAAAATAGCTTACAATAATGCGATACACATATAAGACACAGCAAGTCCCCTAGTCTACACTAATATGAGGTGACTAGGGGACGGGTCCCACAGAGGGCAGGGTCGCTAGGCCTGAATGGCGGTGGGGCTGCCGCTGCGGTATCCACATCACAGGCTGAGACTGGCAACTCCATGCACAGAACATCGAACAACTCGTCGGGAATTTATTGGACATGAACCTATGTTCAGAACCAGTGCGAATAATATATGCACTGAAGTCCAACTATGGGCCAATAGAAAAATGCTGCAATTACATGGCAAACTATGACTTGTTGCTGGCAATCCAAGTGAGGGTTGGTCAAAGGTCGTCACCTTTAGCTTATTTATTTATTTATTTAAAATGAAATCGTACATAAAAGTACACAAACAAAAATTTAAAAAATACCAGACAATAAAAATACATGTACAAGCATACAATACAATAATACAATAATTCAAGTCTGCCTATCTGTTGCTAAAAACAATACAATAGTGTTCAACTCTTGACATGACAGTGTAAAACCATCGGAGAAATCTGAACTAAAAACATCATCATCCTCGCAATGAGCTTACATACACTTTGAGTACACAGAGGCTTTACATGGACACCCAATTATCCACATCTAATACCAACACGGGCATTTACAGTAAAGGTCTGCCAGTAACCAATTGGCACAACAGCACATCGGATTGGGCCTATGATGACATACTTTCATCACCCAGGGTATCTCTTAGTACAGTGTATGGACTGAGATTAGCGTCTGATAGCCTACTCTCATACAGTAAAGTATGGCCGAGCACACTAATTTCAACAGTTGTGAAATCAGCATGTTACACCATACATAGTCTCTCTTGTTACACTCCTGCATACCACTTCAGACTATCAATTTCAACGTCCAATGCTAGATTTGTTTGGTCTTAAGTTATAGGTTTATGTACAGACTCAGATCAAACTAAGGCCAGGTCAACTCTTGAGTAGGTACTCTTCCTACAGTAACTTGCGATGTGCTGATTAAATATAGATCAATGCAAACGGTAAATATCTTTCACTGCGGACTAGCAAGTTCACAGATAATTTTGGTCATACGCCTGCAAGCTTGCTGTGACATTAATAAGGCTCAAACTAAAGTGAACTACGGTTGTCTTAATTCACCAAAGAATCAAGTCCAGACGAAAGCATTTATCAATCATTTAATATTTTGGCAAATACAAATAGTCATGTAGTGAATACAATGCAAGAAAGCAGAGTATAGATTTATACAGCGTGGCATCATCTAACGACTGACCACAAATGCTCTAAAGAAAAATATCTTAACGTGCAGTTAAAAATGTAGAAAAGGAAACGAGCAGATAACAGGTTTTCTGCATCAAACTGCAAAATAACAAAACTGCCAAATCGCATGACAAATATAAACAGCAAAAGCTCTTCATGTGGTACTAAAGCGAAGTTGAAAACACAAAGTGTACTAGAAGTAATAGATGCAATGATGATACCTTGACGTGAGTCTGGCAGACAGACAGTGGTAGTCCGACCAAACTGACGCCATCAATCGACATGATCTGGTCTCCGATGTTAAGTCGACCAGTTCGTGCCGCCGGTCCAGAAGGCATGAGGTTGGCTAGTACGACGGTCGGCAGCATGCTGCCCCAGCCAGACTCCACCAGCACGATGCCGAGAGGTTCTCCTTTCAACTTGGTTATTGTCACCTACAAAGTCCAGTCACATTGCAACCAGTCAACGACGTCATGAATAGTTCACTGTTCACTGCCTCAACTGCCAGGCACCCCGTAGGCAGTCTGGTCGCTCCAGTTTTATATTTGTTAACACAGACAACAAAGAACAACCTACAGATCTAAAGTGACTAAAATAAAGGGACGACCAGTCGGTCGACTCCTCATAAGTGGCAAAATTCGTCTGCCAATGGTATGATACCGAATAAGGACGAATATCAAAAATCTGCACAGTTAAAATTTGGATACTGTCTTGGAGTATCATAATTCACCATTGGTCTTTTGATTACATGGATATTGGCGGAGGAGACAGATTGTGAGATCAGCCATTTCCGCAACTTTTGGACCTCCATGACCTTGACCTTGACCTTGAATCGGGTCATACAGCATACCGTTGTGTGTCATTCATCGACGTCTACCTACATACCAAATTTCGTTCTTTTTTGTGGACGGACGTACCATGGATGGGCGGATGGACATTGGGTCACTGTAACTTTTGACTTAGCCTTTCACTCAGCGAATCGCTGAGTGAAACCTTAAGCAGAACGCTAAAGTCCAGATTAACTAACGTACAGAATTCACACTCTACTCGAACAAAGAGTTTCTAGTACTACTACTAGCCTCCACTGACAGACTACTGCAACAGGAACTGATTCAGAACACTGTAGAAAAACAAACAGCTAGTGTAATGTGTCTGCAGGCACTAAATACACATCATTTGACAGTTTTGACTGACCTCTTTCTGTTTCTCGTTGCTGGAGAAAAGTGACAGCTCCTCGCCGAAGATCTGTTGCTGGTTCAGTACCTCCTGGTAGTCCACGTCCTTCAGCAGGTTCGGGTCGTCTATGCCGTTGGCACGAAGGAACTCGGCGTAGGCGACCTGGAACGCCTGGCCAATAGACTGGGCTATCAGCTGAGCCTACAACACAACACGTGTCCTTCTCATGTACACCACGACTACAGGGGCGTAGCCAGGAATTTGTTTCGGAGGGGACAAAAGAGGGCGTTCCGTCCCCAGCGGGGAGCCCCGGATAGGGTGTGGGGCAAAGTCCTCAGAAACCCCCAAAAACATGCTGAAAATTCGATTGAATGTCACAAATTCTGTACCTGTTTAGAGAATAAAAATTTTAATTTCGAAGGGGACATGTCCCCCTTCCCCACGCCCCTACACGACTAATTAACGACTGCATCACCCCAGCGGCCGAGCCGACAAGCCTCACCGCAAGAGATTGTTGTATTAAGACTAACAGTGGCTCCGTCTGGCGAATGAAGTTAAGCGTCAATGTTGGCAACAAACACACATACAGACGTCGTCATCGCTTAAGGCCCCGTTCCCACTATGTGGGTGGGGCTTAACAAAAAATGTGAAACGTTATATCGACGTTTGTTGGAACAATGCAATATTAACCAACAGACTCAACTGAGTCACTCACGTGTTTGCGATTAATGCCGAGTACGTGGAACGGATGTTTGCTATGTAAGGGCCGCAACCCACTAGGCGAACTAGTTGGAAACCACCAGGAAACCCAGGTTGCCAACCCGTTGCGAATTAGTTGCAAACTAGTTTCCAACTAACTAGTTTCCAACTAGTTGGTTTCCAACTAGTTCACCTAGTGGGTTGCGGCCTCACAGTTGCAATAAAATACACACAGAAAGTATGGATGTAATATGGACTGGTAACTGCCGCATTAGCTGAGTTAAGTTGGGTTAACGTCAAGCTCTGACCACATTACGGATACACTCGTCAGCCTCCATTGGTTGCGAGTGCCTAAAAGAATTATTTTCAAGATCGCCGTACAGACTTATCGGGCTCTCATGGCGATGCCCCTCAGTACCTACGGCAGTTCATACTGATCGCCGACATCCCGTCTCGAAGACTGCAATCTTCTTCATCCAACGATCTATTTCTCGTTCCTGATGCCAGACTGCCTACTACTGGACGTCGCGCCTTCCTTTTCGCCGACGCTCGCATATGGAACGACCTACTGGTCGACGTCACCTCAGCACCATCTCTGCTCACCTCCAGAAAACGACTAAAACTGCATCTGTTTCGACTTTGATAAATTACAGTTACTCTGTGTGGTCCTTGTGGTAGCAACTTGCTACTAAGGCCACCTTAAACATTTCTTCATTGATCGACTGACTGGCTGACTAGCCTACAGAGTAGGTCACGTATTTCGGAGACGGATTTTCCGAGCCAATCTCTTTGACCGGTACCGAACCACACAACAAACAACAAAAACCTAAACAAATATGCAAGAAAACTACTAGCATATGCACAAACTAACCAAATGAAACTAAAGCCCATCCGGCCAGCAAACGAATCAGGCCTATTTCACAGGTCAGGCTCGTGACCCCCCAAACCACCACTATAACTACTGTAGCAGATACGAAATTCTAACAAGCTGCTATTAATACGTACAAACAGCGTCATGCAACACGTCACTGTTCAGGCGAAATAAAACCAATAAAAGCCTGAAATTTAAATTCTGCAATTATATTACATCACGTCAAAAAGAGGGTACACAGCATACTTAAGCCGGCGAGACACGCACCAGAAACTGGTAACCGAAACTGTTACCAGAAACTTGCACGAAAAATTTGACGAAAGTTCATCACAGTTTCTTGCACCAAAACAACTCTCCAGCCAATGGCGTTGCACGGTTCGTGTCACGTGCCGGACAGTTTCTGTGATAGACTGGAATAGAGCTGTGTTCTATTCCGTACCAGAAACTGGTACCAGTTTCTGGAACGTTGCGTGGCATTAGATCAATCTTACATTGCCAGCGAGTCTGAGTAAGACAAATGTGACTGATGACTGCATTTCATTCTTCGTGTAGTAGTGTGGCACGATCCATCATCATCGAGTATAACGTCTGATTGCATCAGTTCTCGCTCGTATAAACTGGGTACGACTTATCGGCCGTATCCGGACTCGTACAGTCGTACCACAGCAACAGTCAGTCGTCCATATCGGGTCGACCACACACGGCCAACGACGCTAATTGACGAATGTGTCGGCCACCCGCCGCTGCCTGTGCAAGTCGTATCAATTACTTTCCGTCGGTCAGTCAGTCGGTCGAGTGGTCCAGTCGACTAGATGAACTGAACTGTGTGCAACAAATTACTTCACGCCATCGTCTACTTAACCCTTTCACGCCAACTGTTGCCATATGGGTACAGCTGTGCCAGACCGGGTTAAGCCGCCATTTGTAATTTTTTACATCCGGATGTCAAAAATTACAAATGACGGCTTAACCCGGTCTGGAAAAGGATGCTTTATAGCTATACCCATACGGAAACAGTGGGCGTCAAAGGGTTAACCATATATCGATGTAAAACACTTGCCAGTTTCCATCGCTACACACACGAAACATTGCAGCAACAAACCATCAACAAAATTCTCGCGCATTTCACTGAACACGTGGAAGTGATTCTAAAATGCTTAGTGTGGTGCATCATTCTGCACCGGATAGTTTTCTGCTTCAATGAAAATGAACACGGAATTTGAGCTAGGGCTATCGCTTTTTCAAAGTTTTACACGAATGCCTCTGGAATGCCTCCTGCATTCGAAAATTACTGCCTAATTTTGCGATATTACAACCTTGTATGGTGGGCACTGTTGACATCAACCAATATTTTCACCACACAAATGGATAGATGTTCTTCAACTACATGGTAGAGTAAGAAAGTACGTAAGTATAAATGATCTGTATAAACCAGGCTAATAGCAAAATCACAGATCTAATAAACGTTTGCAAAGTTTAGAAAAAAAATTTTCACAAACGCGTTTGTTATTTTGTCAACGTTTATGGTATCTTAATAAACCTCGCATGAAATGTAGCCTAGAAAAGGTTTGTCGAGTAGTTGCAGTGAAACGAAGCATATACGATGAGAAGCCAAGTATTTGTTTATTTTGTAGCAACTGTTTGAGAATGCTGTACCAACAAACTGGAATTTCGAATTTGCACAAACTGCAAAAAATATTCACTACAAAGTTTAAAAACCATTTCAAAAATGTAAATGTCTATTATCAACGTTTGCTAACGTTGGTTATTTATGCACAATAAACGCGTTTATTAAATATGTTTATTATAATTTTATGGACATCTGTGAGTGAAATCATGGCGCAACGAGGCTCAGATGCAGACCGAACCCGCTGAAGCTATACAAGAAATAATCTCTCACAGAAAAGAAAATGTATCGGCCCAAACTGTTCATTGTGTTCACCTTGTAAAAATTGCGGCGCAGCGTGTAGACTACTAGACTTACTGTATATCCTATAAAAATATACACTGCATAATCCATATCAAGAATTCCTGATTGCAACATCAGTGCAGAGAAGAGAATGCAATAGTCATTAACTCATATGATTCGTGAGTAGTCGTGATTGACTTCGCCATGGTCTGGTCTGGGACTGGGTCGTGGGTGACAGGTTATGCGGGTCACGGGTCAGCTGAATGATGGGTCACATGGGTCACGGGCCACAAAATGTGACCCATTGTCAGCTGGGGGCCCGATGGGTGGAAACGATAAGCGCCTGGTTCTAATTCTATGGGTAGTAGACAGTCCACATCCGCGTCTGCAACGTTTCGGCACAAATCCGTCAGCTGTATGTGGCTGCACTGATTAAAACAATGCTTGCGGATCAGAGTCCACCAATCGGCAGTCCGCTGTCCGCACACGTCGACCGCAATCCATCTATTGACAGTTAGACGGGTGCACTGCAGTGGCGACTGGCGCACACAGACACAGCGAGACACCGTTATTTCACGATCCACAATAGACAGCCAAGCACAGACAACAAATTTCAATATTACGCAACTAGCGGTCGGGAATGTGTATAGGATCTGCGGCCAGGCAGCCGCATGAATAATAAACAGACACGAATGGACTGCCGTGTCTGACCGTCAGACACGGCAGTCCATTCGTGACTCTGACCACCAGATGTCACTAGTGGTACGAACGTCAGTTTACAGCGATCAGCAAGTAAGTCCCTTCCATCTCATCTGACCACAATGGTCCACAGACAGGCACTGATCTCCTAGCCATCAGCTAAACACCAACTTACACTATGAGACCACGTACACGCGGCTAATGCATTGCGTGGTGTGCCCGTTTACTCTCCAGCTTTCGCTAACTGCACCTAACTATGGAACAAACGGACAGGTCGAACGGATCTGGATGGCTAGCTGCTGGCAACCTTCCGAGATGGTGTGGCCACCGATAATGGTGCTGCATCTTTGTACTTTGGCTGCCATTAAAAAGGTTACGATTGATTGATGGTCATTGCTAGGCACTGACGAGAAGTCGTGGCCTTGGCCTTAATGCCAAAATTTCTGGCCTTGAGACTCGGGGCCTTCGCTTTGATGCTACTGGCCTTATTCCCATCAGTAGTCATTGATGCAATTAGCAGCAGCAGACCACACTAAGCCGTTACAGCAGCGGGCTGACTTACTGTAGGTCTAGCTAGCCGCAAAGAATGCTTACATCACCCGGTTATAGCGCGCAGTTCTCCATTCCATTGAGAGAAGCTGGAGGGCAAGCAACAGATGAAAAACTCCTCCACTGCAGATGACATCTAATCACCTCCGGTTTGTCACTGCCAGCCAATGCCGTCCGTACAGACTCTGTGGACCTGAGACGGAATGCAGTTGGAGTTCACTCAGCCATCCACTGATATCGCCGACGGACGGCGGTTGATAGAGAAGACGCTCGGGTCAAGACCGGGTCCACGCGGACGATAGCGTACAGACCGAAAAGCAATTTGCTCGGCCATCGATCGACGTGACAGGTGGAGCCAACCGACAAACTTCGGTCCCCGCTCTGCACGATCATCTACGGGGACTAGCACTCATCCTGTATAGTGACGATCAGGGGCACAGCAGTTTTGAAGCTAAACGGCATAACGAGTATCATCGTGGGCACTTTATTTCATTTCAGACGCGTATAGAATGCTGTTCATCCGTTATCAACTACAGAGAAATGCTTGTATCTGTTGTCAAAAACGGTCTATAGGTTTCCACTGAATAACACACCGGAATTCCTCATCAGAATATGATAAAAGTCTGACAACGTTTCTCAGAAGCTATCTCATTGCAGGGCTCCGACCTAAACGTCGACGGGAAACAAAGTTCGCCATCTTTCCTGAGTAGTAAGCCGCTATCACTGCACGGTACAGACATGCTGAAACGGCAGCTTACCTCAGTAGGATTTGTAAGCGCACACGGCCGCACGCGTTCATCTATCCAACCGACACTTCCACCATACCGTCACATTCCCAGACCTCCAGTCCCCAGATCGACACCCGCGTCGTGCTGGCTATGGAAGGATCGCGCGTGACACTCAATCCACCTGTCAGCGGCGACCGTCGAACACTTGGTCTGGCGACTGACCACATCACATCAGACGTCACGTCAATACCAGTTAACAAGACTGTCACCGCCTGTCAACGCCGCTACCAGCACTGTTCGTCAACCGCGTCCACCGTCCTAATGACTCCGACCGTCTAGACATCTCCGATCGCTCTGCCTGGTGTGATGTGCCTGACTGACAACGGTCGACGTACGTTTGTTCATTTGTGCTGCTGCTGCCCCGTGTAACAGTCTGCCTGATTCACTCGAAGACACTGAGCTCTGTCACTGTCTCGTGCAAGATATTTCTCTTGTCTCATTACTAACGCACTGAGCACGTCAGAGGTCGTCAGGCGATATCGTGCTGTACAAACTACAAACCTACTTTACTCACTAGACGGCTAACGGTTGAGGTTCATTAAGCCCGTCGCACATGGTAAAATAAAACTAAAATAAAACAAAACCGCCGACGGTCGGGACTTCGTTCCAGTCGACCGTCGACAGTTTTGTTTTATTTCAGTTTCAGGGATGTGCGGACGCGTGAAATAAAGCCGACACCGGCAGCATTGTTTAACTGCAGTTTTTACCGCGCGATGCACTTTAGTGCAAAGCGCGGTATTGCGATCGCATGTTGTCTGTCTGTCTGTCTGTCCGTCTGTCTGTGACGTTGGTGGATTG
>Ga0056114_1001656_pt1 | contig 10463 bp, 8 predicted proteins | sample WorMetHERISLAND1_FD_77005 | JGI IMG/M metagenome (GOLD analysis project Ga0056114, IMG submission 77005) | Marine gutless worms symbiont microbial communities from Max Planck institute for Marine Microbiology, Germany - Olavius loisae HERON... ... | reverse complement strand
CTAAAACTAATAACTAAAGAACCATATATTGTTCTTCAAATCACTGTGTCGGTTGCATACGAATTATGAGTAAAGGCAACCTACCTTCTGTAAATTAAACATTCAGGCCCTTAATTCAAGCTTTTAGTGTCGGACTGAACCAGTACATTAGCGAGAACCTGCAGCATTATTCCAACTGAACATTTCACTGCCAGTGTTCAGGAAACGACTAAAAATGTTCCTGTTCTAGGATAACTGTTATTGTGCAACGGCTGACTTGGCGCATTTGCTGTGTGGCGGAGTTTGCGCCCTACAAATGTCATTAATAATAATAATAATAATAATAACTAGTTCAAGTATACAGGGTGACTACAAAATTCATTAACCTCTCCAATCAGCAGCACAAACAGGCAAAACAGCAACATGCAATGCATCAATGATCTTTCTGATAATTTTCCCGACCACAAGGATTTCCCATACTCGGTTGTAATTGCCAAGATAGAAATAAATGATACCAAGCACAAAGAACTGGTTGGTAGGTGAAAATTATTCAACTATCCAACTGCACAGCTTTAGCCGACAAATATGCCACAAGGTCGATTACTTTCACAATACGGCAAAGCACTAATGAATGCAGGAAACATAAGACTCTACTTAAAGCCGCACATCTACGCAATGATAGTTCACAATCTAACACAAACACACATAATAACACAAAGTTGGTTAGAGTTAATTAATATGCAGCAAATGACCAGAGTGTCATAACAATCTATGGAATCTACCATCCACCAGCAGCAGCTCTATGGACACATGACGACGTCACTCACAGTAAACACATTCATGTATACGAGATGTCAATATGTACTGTACAGCGTATGAACAGAAGTTCCACAGTGTCTTCCCAGCGTAAACTGCTGATAATAACAATGAAATAAACCCTCGACCACTGACAAGATGGGAACTGTGTACAAGCAGATAGATTTGATACCATCACGATAATGGCGCACAATCCATAAAACGGTCGAAAAACTTGGATAAGACGGCATAAGCCAGTTTATCCTTCTGTTATGGCTGCTGAAAACATTTCTGGCTAAAAACAAAGCAGTGAAGTGGTGATGAAACTAGGCGATTATTACTGCCATTAAACAGTGCATATGATTTATAATAACTTCGGCCCCATTATGTTTCGCACCATATTCTTGTAACTAGCATTGTTATCAGGTTTATATGTAAATAGCATCATTTATTGAAATCATAAACGTCACAAAATTACGAATAGATGGTTATTAAGCGTTTTTTAGGCAACACCACTTACGAGCAATTTCGCCTATTGCTAAGGCAAGTCGTTTGTCTGTCTGTAACGTTGAGATATCGTGATCAAATAGGTTGGAATTCTTCAAAAATAACGTCACGGTTAGTTAGCCTGGTGTGTTCGCTGTCTGCAGACCACATCATGGATCTACTCCAAAGGGAACACCCCAAAATTTTGACCCGAAGTGACCCACCCCCTGTTGATTTGAGCATTGCAGACATTCAATGGCAAATTGCGGCAGAATAGTCAGACATAACGCAATGGTCACAATGGAGAGCCTATGGGAAACCAACATTGCTCTTTCGAATGGTATGATCAATGACTCCCTGCAACCTCCCCTTCCCCAATACGCACCCTCATGATATGTCGAATTTCGAATAGCCATATCTAAGCAACGGATCATCCGATCCACTTCATGTTTGGTTCTAGGGACTTTTTCGGGTCGGCTGATCGAATGGTTTGGTTAGACGCAATATGGCGGCCATGGCATGACATGACAGAAGATATCAACAAGAGCTGAACGATTTCGTCTTTTGTCAAATTATTTTGGCCATTGTAGCAGTAAGAAAATAACTGGTCAAAAAATGAAGCCATGTGCATTTTTCGTGTAAGGATATGCCTATATATGAATTTAAAGAATGCAGAACTAGCAAACTCGCCAAAAAGCCAATCACATTGCTAGATTGAGTACTCAGACGTGGAAAGCAGATAAAAAAAAGAGGAATCAAGAGGAATCTTTGGTGTGGTGGCGATAACAAGAAGATAACCAGTTACGGCCTGTCCAGGATATATACACAGCCGGAAGATATAGACACAATGTTACGTCAATCAGTTAACATAAGGTCACAAAGAAAATGACTACTAAATTGTATGTATTGTTCATGCTTGTTTCCAAGCCGTTGGACTCTACGTGCGAATGATTCCAAAACCAGGTCAGATCAGCAGAGAGTGTGAGCGATGTAAGCGGCGACGGTTAGCGATGGCGTGGAGTACCAGCTCGTTGCCGCAGTGCACCATTCACAGTTGGTTCATCACCAGAAGCGTCTGTCTTGATATCATCGTCCTTCGGTCCTGTCCGCCAAACACGCCACAAACACGACATCAATTTACGCTCTATGGTCTCAGTAGTGGCCTGGCTCAACGGTAGCGCGTTGGTCTTGATCAATGTAGTTGCTCTACGTCAGGCCCGGTTAATACTTGGATGGGTAAACCATTTTGGTACAACCAGCCACCTAGGTCAACTCAGCCTTTATCCTTCTGGAGTCAATAAATGAGTACCGGCAATATGCCGGGGTAAAGGCGTGAGAATCACCTCTATCGGTTGGCAGGTAACACTGTGTCATACCATATGACAAGTGATCTCACGAGCGCATTAGAGGTTCGTTTATGTATATGCGCTATACAAATTGACGTATACTTTACTAGTGCGATAGTCTAAGACAGAAGATGTTGTGATAAAATTCCACTCTATGGGCTGTAGCGATTACGCATTTGTTTAGGCATAAACACATAAAACACTGCCGACTAGATATTCAATTCATATAAAATCAGTCCATCAGTCAATCAAAAGCTCATGACAGACGACCGACAAAAATTTGCCAACATTTGTTCGTCAATTGTCACGACAGTTGGCCAACTTTTCTCAATTGCTGCACTGTGATTGGTCGACGCCAGATGCATGCGGCACAGCAACTAAAGGCTGGAGCGGAGCTGTGGAATGATGAAACCAGTCACAAATTAATTACTTTGTTAAAGCACACACGAGTTCATCCCAGCCGATCATTGTAACTATCTGTTTGCATCGTTACCTAGATATTATCACTCAGTTAATGCGGTAGGAGTTAACATGACATATGATCTCAATGTTCCACATGTTGGCCTATGGTAACAAAACAGTAGGGCAGACACAATGATGTTTTGTTTCACATTTGCTATTCAAGTCTTGGACAGTTTCTCCTTCCTGCCATACGACAGTGCAATGCTTTTGCTGGTATTGATTAGAGATGCACCGGATCTGGATCCGGATCCGGCCGGATACAAACATATTAGGATCCGGCAAAATCCAGATCCGGCCAGATCCAAACAGTCTGGATCCGGTCAACAGGATTCATTACCATGTAGTAGTACCAATCACTGTAAGCATGCATTGTTTTATCATCCAATGTCAGGAAAGTGTAAAATCTTTAAATAAGCAAGAAATTCATGGTGCAGCATCACAACAAATTGCAAAATTGTCGTGTCTTTTATGATTTGATGTTTTGATATCCTCATTGGTTGCAATTCAGCTTTGATCCGGATTAGGTTACATCCGGATCCGGCGAAGATCCGGATCCGGCCAGATCTAAGGTCTCTGGATCCGGTTAAGATCTGGATCCGGCCGGATCCGGTGAAGATCCGGATCCGACAGTAATGGATCCAGATCCAGCCAGATCCTAAAATATGGGAACCGGTGCACCCCTAGTATTGATTCTGTTTCCATGTGTGTCACGTGTCTAAACCATGTCCGACTGTCCGTCTTCTCTTCTGTATTCACTTTTCAGTCAACTAATGTCTTCTCTTGTCACTGGATCATACCCAGCACAGCTTCATTCCTCATCTTGTCGCAGGCTGAGGTCTCTTTAATCAGCTTCATTTCTGCTGTAAGAGTTCACTGCTCGTCATCTTTTCCCAGACACCAACACTCTCAGCTCTGTAGCAGAACTGGTATTACAGCGGTCTCATACAGCTTTATCAGCAGTAATTCTGACACTGTTTTTGACAGTAGAAGCGTTAGCGATTCAGCTGCTGTCTACGAGAAGGCTCCGACCTCTCTTTTTCTTTCTCTGAGGAGACGCTGGTGAGTTGAGCTTCTTGTTGATGACTGGCACGTCGGCGGTAGCTCTCTCACGAGCGCGGTGCAGATGGAATGTGATAAAGTTCCACATGATCCACGCCTGAATGAGGAATACACCGGCCAGACAGTTCACACTGCAATCAACACATCAAGTACCAATAAGTACATGTCAGATAGCTTCCAGAGCACAGCATCGTAAAATCCCTAATGTGTTCAGACTTCAATGTGCTGGTACTCTCATGACAAGAACGTCTCTAGCGAGAGCTTTCGCATCAGGCGGAGTCATCATCATGATCATAGGTGGTTGACAAACCCAATTTAATACATTTGTTTTGGTGTTGTGACGTAGTCCGAACAACACTCAGTGATGGAGACTTTTAGCACAAAAATCTGACTTCTGTATGTTCAGTAAAAAAAAGTTAATTAATGCAAAGTCTGTTGGCAAATAACAATCTGTGAAAGTACTCTACTGACCAGACCCATGCATGGGCCCAAAATAACAGCCATGCCCATCACTTTTTTGGACCAGCCCATTTACTCTAAAAAATGTTCTAGGCCCAGCCTTTTTTGTTTTCATAAAGTTTTGGGGGCGGGCTCATGCAGGGGTCTAATACTGACAGCATATACAACATTATCTACCAGTCAGACATATCTACAGGTTCTACAGGGTGGCACTGGCACAAAAACAGGACCACTAGTTTCGTCACCTGTAATAAAAACAGACAGAAGTAATCCACACATACATACCGGACAAACTGAGTGTTGAAATTTCCTTCAACATAGTTGATCGACGCACTATTTGTCTTGGACAGTCCGTACCTGCCACACAACAGTTTACATCTGAATCAAATAAACAGAAATATCAATAAGGGTTAACTAAAACGGTAGCTGCTGAAAAAAAGACAAGTGCTACAACCAACAGTCCTATCATATTCACTTACTACTTGAGCAACAGACGACAGACAATTGTACGATTGTGCGTCTATAATTTCGGCTGTTGTGATTGGTTGGTATTTTTAATTACAATTTACGACAATCTTGAGATAGGCTGTAAGAAAATCTTCCAAAATCTTAAGTCAATGACAATGTTACGACAAATCTTGAGAATCTTTCGTAAATTAGGCCTCAGATTCCCAGTGAATGGTTGTAGCTTAAGCTTAAACATTACTGTAATATAATGAATTAGTTATATCTAAACTGGACTGAACTAATTTCACTTTTGCTGATCTAGGCATAAAGGTAATTTGGGGGACACTTTGTACCATTTATCATACAAATCCTGGCACAAAATAACAAAATAAACAGGGTGGCCAGTCTCCAGTCATTCCTGACATTCCCCCAACGTTTCAAGCGAATATTTACAGGGTTGACCCTTGCGACAGTAGCGATACGCAACGAAATGCATGTCACTTCTCACTGCAATACTCATATATTCTCTCATAACTATGACAACTATGTTCAACATGCAACACATTACCTAGCAAATAATTCATTTCTTGCATATTTTGTGTCATGAACAATACTTGTCATAATTGACTACATGCAATAACACATTTTTCCTAACTTTTCATTCTTTGCCCCGAGTTTTCCATGACTGACCACTCTTAAATTCACTGACTTTCCCAGGTGAGTGGCTACCCGGCATAAACTATAGGTATGCCTGCTGATATATCTCGTTTAGTGCATCAGTAATTTAAAGTAAACAAACAAAGCTTGACAAACCACAGAGTGAGGACGGACAGCGTGATTGTTCCAAGTCGAACGAGAACAAACAGAACGTTCCACAATCGAAATCTACGCCAGACATCGACATCATCGATATTAAATGGATTCACACAGCGGCACACTGGAGGTGAACAGCTCATCGCGATTACCTCCATTACAACACAGTATGTACAATTTATACACGATATCACGGTGTGCTAAAAATAGTGAGATTGGAGATTACGGGCGTTGACCTATATGTCACGAGCAGTAAACAAATATTTGTCTGTAGTTTAAAACGTATCGGAAAATTTTCGGTATTGATTGGCTTTGGTTAGATTTTCGTTCTAATATTAATCTTACGAAAAAAGAGAATACAGACGACCTTTATTACATTAAATTCCACACCCACCAGTTTGTTTACCGCAGCTGACCTGACCTAATTCGACACTGTCATAACGTGTGTTGCTGATGCCATGTCAAGGTCAACTCTCTAGGGATCTGTTAACTTGCCAAAATTTATGGAGCAGTGCAACAGTCCATGCAGACAATACAATAATGGCGGTTCACTGGATATATGTTATCTTGTGAGACAATTTTGTGACCACGGAAGTGATTTTCAGCTATTTATGGCACTTACATCAGGACTATTGCACAAGGTCGACTTGTCACAGTTGAAGCTGAGGCACATCACTTACATTCGTGCATGCTAAAAACCACTACGCACCCATAGTTAGCGATTTCAGCCTTGTCGGAGAAGTAGAGGAGGCGTGATGTGTGAAATATCATCTCAACAATGTAGTGCAGGACAAGCAGAATCAGCGACAGTCGCGTCAGACTAGACACAACAGTACTTAGCATGTAATGAACTACAACACTGCATTGATGACATACACAGACTGTCAATGCATGTGGGCTGCAGAGCTCTGGCTAAAGTAACTAGGGCTGTACTGAATAGATTTTATTACTCGGCCGAATAAGAATAACTGAAACTACCGTTCGGCTGTAAACGAACAGAATACGAATAATTGACGCACAACTCAGCAATATTCGATAAATTTATCAACGCAAGACATACTAGCATTTGCAGAATATATTTAAGAGAGTTTGCTTTCGAGGCTTCATGCAGGAGCAAGTGAGTGGCGGCCGCATGGTGAGTATTATTCGTATTCGGTGTATTTTTTGCACAACTATTCAGCCGAACACTAATACACTATTCGGCCTGCTTTTCCGACCAAATAGAATACGAATAGAATAGTCGGTACAGCCCTAAAAGTAACACCAGTTTAACAACTATCAGCATTGAGCCATGTTAAGTTTGACACACGAACCAGCATGCATGATGTGGTGCTTAATCAACACTGCACAAATACTGAACTTAGGGACTTTCCTGTTTGGGGGATCCTTTTCTATCAATTGTCGTTTATACAAATCTCTCCACAACTCTGGAATTACCTTGCCTTCAGACAGACGGATATAAACACAGAAACATGCGGACCAAGTTGCATAATAGCTTCATTGTTGGTGACAATAAATTGATAATTATGACAATACTCACTTGAGAACATATCCGACGCCGATGAAGACGAGATACATTGAGATGTACTGTACACGTGGCCAGATCTCATCCTACACAAAACAATCAGACTACTGCTACCAGACTCAATTTTCACACTACATTCTGTCAGCTTTTTCATAACAGCCCACTACCTATCAAGTGTCCCAACAACTATGATGACAAGTAGAGTTTTGAGGATTTTTACAAGGCGATGCTTTTGACTTGTCGTTAGAAGATACAACTATAAAAGCTAGTACACAGATTCACTTATCTTATCTTATCTTATCTTATTCACCCTACTCTGTCACTATTCTGTTTTCAAAATCACCTTAAGACATTTCTGTTCTCTCATTACTACATTGTATGTAGCGCGTAGGCAATGCCATGCTGTATAAATCTACATACACATTTCTTTACCGAAACAATCTGATAATAAGCTACTCAGTTCTTAATTAAAAATCAGTTGTAAATTAAAGTCGTGCAAATCTGTGCCAGTGCAGACATACTCGTAGTCGTTACATACATAAATATGTGACTCATCAGTCTACCCACAATGCAGTTGAGCTATAATAATATGAAATCACTCCTGCTTACTGCAATAATCATAAAACTTATTGCAAGTAAATCAAACAATGGACCAAAAGTAAGTTACAACTGGATACGGATAACCGCAGAGACGTTAAGCATAATAATATGAAACAGAATACGATGTACTACAGCAAGATATGATAATAAACATATTCATTTAAGTTTAATGATGTCAAGCAAGTAACAGCTGATCGGCCACCTTCTTAACTTTCTGGAAATACAGTTCAGGATAAGAGTGAAGCCAGTACGCCAGCTGAATGATGAAATAAAACTTCAACCAAAACCTATGACAGCAAAAACAACTGTTAACGACACAAACGGGCAGAACTGTAAGGTTTTCGAGCTGATTTTGCTGCTAACTTGTCTTATAACCCTTCGAGGTCTAATCACACATATATGTGTGCTGTACACGAGGTCCAGTAAACCCAGTGTCTCTATACGTGCTTAATTTCTGAAGACATATAATGTAAAGGGTTAAACATAAATTTAAAGCTAATAACCACAGACAGCAGTGACACATTCCTAATTGCTACTGGCGCTGCTCTGCCTCATTGTTTTTTTTGCTCTCCTTGTACTGTCTAGAGATACAGCTGCCTCAGCTTGCATTTTGACTGAAAAATCTAACAATTTAGTGATTTCCTACAGTACTTTGATACTGTTGGTTGGGTCTTTTGACCTGTAAAAACCGTCTCCCATATAACCTATACTGTGTTGGCGTGGACGTAAAACACTGCACAATCCAATCTAACAATTTAGTGACGATTAATGACAGTAAACAGTACCACAGCTGACAACAAGTTATACACAATGTATACACAGTACACAAATTAATATGCACAATGTAATTACTTGGAGACGTTTCTAAATGGTAAGACGTCTGAATCCACGTGAAATACCATAGAATACTTGATTTTTGTTATCACTGCAGTCAACGGCAAAATTGGGTATGGACCACATGCCACAGGATATCAGCTGTTCAACTAGTATGTGCCACTTCACCACCCTATCCCTATGCAGCCACAGATGAATGGTGCATAGTATTATGCAGTAAGCACTCTATATATTTACAGAACTCAAGCGGTTTAACTGTGTTTAAGAACTCTATGCATACTGTATAATTAACTTAAACAAATTACATGCAAAGCTAATTATCATTTAGGATCTACTGAAACTGGCCACAAAAATGATACACACGGTATATAAGCATGAGGATAGCCTTCCCACATTCTGCTGATGTTTGGCAGTAACTTCTCCTGTGATTTACACATAACGACAACCTCAGTTTCTAACATGACATGTAATGTAAAAAAGTTCTCCTTTCAGTAATAGTTTCACTTTTTGTCTACCATGTACAGCAGTTGCATAGTACAAGCTAAGGATCTGCACAATGTCCATCGATATTCAAGTACAATATCATGTGTCCAGGCCATCGGTACTGTTCATGCAACAGTATGCATTAACGTAGATTGTTTATATCTGACACAGACATACTGCCTGCAGCTGCTGTGTACCAACGCCAACTCAGCATGCCATCCCTCCAGGGTCAGTTAACGAGTATCGGCGAAAGCTAGGCAGTAAATGGGTATACCATTAGATACAGTATCTCCGTATCCATGTCTTGCAGTCTAGGCTACTGTCTGGCTGAGGGCAAATAACGAAACGGAGATCAGTGCTGCCCCACGGGCCCATGAGGCTCAGGATGGACTTTACACTTTTTAGTTTTTACGACACTGCACGCATAAGCTAATTATGTATGCACATCTTACTGGCACGGTTCTGCCAGTGTGGACGATTTGCTTCATTAACCCTTTAAGCCCACTATTGCCATTTTTGACATCCGGGCACTCTGGCGCTCAGCCCTGAGCATCAGAGTGCCCGGATGTCAAAAATTACAAATGACGGCTTACCACTGGCACAGGATGCTTTACAGCTGTGCTCATATGACAACAGTGGGCGTCAATTTGTGTCAAAAGGTTAAACTGGCTAAACTGGCTGAAAGACGATAATAATGTATTCATATCTCCATCGACATACAGAGATTCTGAGGGCAATTTCTGACACAGGACAATCAACAGCACAAATACTGACCCGGATGATCAAGTCCACTCCCCAAGCAGCGGAGGCAGCGTAGAACATCGCTAACTGACCGGACTCGTTAAACTTGCTGTGTTTCACTTTAGACAGATGCATGCGACGATTCAGCTTCTGTCAAATGAACAGCGTAGTCAGAATACATAACACTATCTTCCCGTTTCTTTTTGATCAGTAAATTTTCTCAGATTTAAGATTAGTTCACAGAAACCACAGAGACTGTTTCTATAGTCAGATTGCTCACATAAAACCAATAGTGTTAAACACGACCAACTGAGGTAAGTTAATTGATTGAGCATGGTTTAACATCTGCACCAACACAATATAGGTTATACGGCCGACCGTTTTTACAGGTCTGATGACCCAACCAACAGTGTCAAAGCACTGAAGGAGGGTGG
>Ga0056114_1001655_pt1 | contig 10464 bp, 10 predicted proteins | sample WorMetHERISLAND1_FD_77005 | JGI IMG/M metagenome (GOLD analysis project Ga0056114, IMG submission 77005) | Marine gutless worms symbiont microbial communities from Max Planck institute for Marine Microbiology, Germany - Olavius loisae HERON... ... | reverse complement strand
ATTTATACATTTTAGTACTTCCTGTTCTATTGTTTACACTGGAAAATATTGGCGAAAGACTTGAAACTCGCGAAAAAGTAGGTTTGCATATTAGCAAAAAAATTAACGCAAAATTTCGATAATTGATTTTGCGACTAACGAAAACGAAAACGAACATTTAAATCGATAATCGAATAATCGATAATCGTTTAACATCCCTAATCTGAATGTCCAATATACTGCGTTCTTGACGCGCGTCCTTGACTTCAAGCTTTTGGCCTTGGTCTGGCCTTGTTGTTAGCAATTTTGTGACTCATAAAAAATTGTGTGATTGGTCTTTGAGCTGTTATTAGTACAGAGACATGACCTGATCACATGCTTTTGCAGTGTATTGTGCAACAAAAGTGTCGTTTGTTCACAGTTGCTGACTACATTTTAGACAGAAAGATGTATTTTCTTTGCTTTGCTTTGCTTTGATCCTAAAAATTGTGTTTGTACCTTTGACTTCGATTGAGGTTCTGGCTTCAGCCTTCATCTCATGGTTTGGCCTTGGCCTTAGCCTCGGCCTTGGCCTCAGTAATCCTGCATCGTTTAATATCACTGATTGTGTATTGATAATGAGAATTTGCAGTTGTCTTTTCACTTAGCCACTGGAAGCAGGATGTTTTGTTTATATTTATGCCTTCATGTTTACATGTGTGCTCTATACACAATAGCAAGGTTATTTGAAGACTTTTTGTAATTTTGCAATGTTTTCAAATGCATATTCTGTAAAAAAATTAATGTTAGTGAGGTTTAAGTGTACAAGAATGAAATGTACAGAAATAAATTAACTACAAACAAAATTTGGAGATGTAAAGACACCAAAATTTGTGGGTTTACAGTAATCACTGTCTTGTTGATAACAGAAAATTCAAGTTGTAGATTTCAGAACGTTGTTATTGACAAATTTTGATCTATTTGCACGTTCTTTTGCTGGATGATCAGATTCATTAGATATTCCAGTAGGCTGATAGCAGGTGTGTTTTACAGAAAAGTATTCAGAAGAATAGTATTTTGTGCAAAGCTGTGTTTGTTGCAGATCGGAACGATGTAGCAGCTGCATCTACATTAGGAAGACGTGCATCGTCTCGCAGTCCAACTCCCAGCGGAGCTAAGTCCACATTGGAACTAGTACAATCTGCTCCGTCAGTTGTGCGTGATCAGCTTCAGTGGACCATTTTCATGTCTCGTGTCAATTTACCGGCAGTGTTGAACGATCCTACATTAGCTCGACGGGAAACTGACTTCTTCAAAAAGACATGGGGCGAAGACTTTGAAAAGTCCGACGTTCCACCGTCATCGCGTTTGCCACATATTACCCAGGACAGTTTCAAGAAATACTTGGCAAAAACTTCTACCGTAAGTATTTTTTTGTAAAATCCCAACGTACTGTTCCTTGCTCTTTGGTCAGTTTATTATTACAGCCATCATGAATTTGTGATATATATATTTATTATGTTATCGTACTCAAAGTACACACACACAAAAAGAAAAAGTGCACAAAAAGAAAAGAAAAGAAAAAAACAATTAACTACTAACAACATGTGCACAGACGATCAATTAATACCTTAACATCACTGACAGAGAAACTGTCCAAACTGTATCATGTTATGATTGTAATTTATGATAATACTGCATTACTGTGGATAGTTCTCAAAGTCGCATTCTCTCTGTTGATAATCTGTAATGTCTCTCTCTGTGTGTGGAATTCTATATCTGGTAAGAACATGAGTCTGTTTTCATCTGCACTTCATTGTCGGCAAGTTTCTGAAGTACATACAGTGTACACGGTGAAATTATGTCCTTTAAGTAAACAGTTGTTTTCTGATAAATGCAGGTTATTGATGATACATGGGTGAATGCATTGTTGTAGCGATACAAAAAGCATGCCAGGCTGTCAGAGAATGTACCTGTCACATCAGACGCTGAAGGAAACGGTTCCACAGAACGAGATCTTCCCCTGCTTGCTGCAAGGAAACAGAGTAGGTTTGATGCTCAGCAGAGCTGACATGCAGTAAAAATTGCAGATTGTCGCTGAAATTTTTCGACTAGAGTTTGCCAAATTATTTGCTAAGTTTAGTTAATGACGGCTGTAAATTTCATGTGGTCAGTGTTTGTGCTATTTTGTAGATGTAAGCTCATTAAAGATACAGCAGTTTTTCATGAACAAGATAATTTCCATATTTGTGCAGTGATATGGCCAAAATTTCATACACTGCATGCCACTGTCTATGCTGCTATAAGCCTACAGCATGAACCACGCCAGCAGCGTCATTGTATAGGCACACCATTTAGGGGCTTGGCGCATGGCCTGTATACTGGCAAGCATGCTTGTATTGAGGCAATAGTTTTGCACCCCTCCATCTGTCCATCTGTCTCTTTGTCTGCCCCATGCCTGTGATTTACTCAAAATAAGATTCATTAAGTTTGGTGTTTTATAACAGTGTGTCCATAAAAAGTGGATACACAGAATTCTGACTAATTATTGCATTTTTACAGTAAATTATTGAATTTTACTATTATCCGGAAATGATCTATAATGTGATCATTAATGCGCAACTGGTTAGGTATTTATCATTACTATAAAATTACTGTACGAGTTTAAAGTAAATATTTTGTATTCTAATGAAATGTTTGTATTCTGAAGTATGCATTAATTTTATTTCCATGTTGCAGGTATGTTTCAAACAGAATTAGATGTTATTCCAAAGGTGTGTATTTGTGCTTTACATTAATATTATTTTTACATTTAATTTGTCCTGAAACATATATACGTTTTCTAGCCAGTTGCAGTTTATTTAACAGTTGAGCAATATTGTGCAGTGGAATGTGCATTATGACATTTCTTTATTTTCTGTTGATGCATTTGGGGGTATCACGGCGGCAGTCCCACCTCCGTTCATTCATGGCGAACCTGCCCTTTGTCGGAGCCATCCCCTAGTCACCCCAGTATTAGTGTAGACTAGGGGATTTGCTGTGTTTTTTGTTATATGTGTGCGATTATTGTGCTTTTCTGTTATCTGCGTATTGTATGTTCCTTCAGTACTCTGATACTGTTGGTTGGGTCTTTTGACCTATAAAACAGTCTCCCATGAAACCTATACTGTGTTGGCGGGGACGTAAAACACTGCTCAACCAATCTGTTGATGCATTTAGTTGACAGTGACAGTTGCACTGTCTTTGATTCTAATGTGTCTTAGCTTATGACACTGTCAGTATCTGCAGGTGCTTCTAGGTCTGTTTTGAACTGGTGTTTGTTGCTAGATCTTCCAACAGCCAGGATTTTCACTTCAGAACCCAGAGACATTTAATGCCGTGATTCCGTGGAGCCAAGTAATGCCGTCTCAGTCTGACCAGTCCAGCAGAAGCCATCAGTCATCAAAGCTGCTTCAGGAAAGGGTAGGTTTTTGTAGGCCGCTAACACCTCCGGGAAAATATTTGGGGAAAATGGCAACAAGACAGATGTCACAATTTGAGAGATTTCGTAGGAACGTGTTAGAGAAAATTTAACATTTAGTGAATGATGTAAATCTTAGTTACACTTTGACAGCAGACAGTACTTCAGTGGTGTTGTACTGCATTTGCAGAAAGATGTTTGTGGTCAGTTTGCAGAAGGTTGAACCCACATTTAACAGTTAGCTGTCATTTTGTTGATGAATTGATACATATCATTGTTTATGCTGTTATGTATTATACTGGTTTTGCAGTGACGTGAAAAAGTATGCATAATTGTTATAATTGGCACTGAGTATTAAGTGCAGGGTTCCACAGCTACTGATGGACAGTCAGCCTATAGCAAAGGCTTATTCAGTGATAGGCTGCCATTATGTTCCATCAGTAACCTTCTGGCTTGAGAGCCCCTTTGCCATTTGATTGATGTAAACTATACTGCCATGTGACGCGTCTTACTTTATCTTACCTTACCATCAAGAACACCAACAACTTTCCACCATAGTGAAAGGTGCTCGTGTATGTTACATGATCGTAGAATGTTTGACAGGAAGTTCGTCACAGTATCTGGAAATATCAGTAAAAGGTAACAGGAATTTATTTGGAATATACAGAATTGTTATATGAGGGTGTGCTGGCATGTAACAATTTCCAGCTGGCTAACAGTATGAAAACATACTAAGATTTTATTTTGAGCTGTCGGATGAAGTCATATTGTACATTGCATGTTTTTATTTATAAAGTATATTGTGTTTTGTATGCATATGTTTCAGCTGAGTCACTATCTTGATGTCGTCGAGATTCAGATTGCGGAGCAGATATCTCGTCGGTCGGAGGCATTCTTTGATGCAATGATCTCTCACGACGAGCTTCAGGATCATATGAGGCGAACGTGTGACGTCATACGATATCTCCGGTATGCTGCTCTGTAGGGCAGTAGCTGATGCAGATGTTATTTGAGACTTACAATATAATCTTTATTATCAGATAGTCAGGTCCAGTGTTACTACTTTATACTGCACACACCATTCATGGATCAGTTGATTAGTCCCATCTGTATCTGTCAACTCAACTCAACTCAAGTTTATTTAAAAGCTGTAGCCGAAAGGCTAAAAAAGATACAATGCAGTGCACAGACAAACAGTTTTAAAAATACATTAAAATGAATGCAATCCAAAAATATACTGTAAATAGTCCAGTGTTTGCAAATACCTCGCCTCCAACAATCAGCACATTATATATATGTATATTATTCAGCATATTGGTCAGCCCCACTGCCGTTCAGGCCTAGCGACCCTGCCCTCTGTGGGAGCCATCCCCTAGTCAACCCATATTGTTGTAGACTAGGGGACTTGCTGTGTTTTGTGTTGATGTCTGCTTATTGTATGTGTGATTTGTCTGTGTACTATTTGTTCCTTGAGTACTTTGATACTGTTGGTTGGGTCTTTTGACCTGTAAAAACCGTCTCCCATATAACCTATACTGTGTTGGCGGGGACGTAAAACACTGCTCAGTCCAATCCAGCAGAATTTTAGTACAGATCTCCTTTTACAAGTTCTGATATTCAAAAAAACTTTGATACAATACAATGCAAGAGTGGCCAGTAATCTAGCACGTTTAACCAAAAACAAACAAACACCAGTGCTTACTTAGTCAGTTCCAGCATGAGACAGCCTAGCCTATTGACATGGTTACTTAATGAGTTGACTGTTGTTTATTATAGTCAGAGTACTAGGGTGGTTGATACCTGCACTGTCCACAGGTTTATTTATCATCATTTAGCAGTGTTTGTGATGGGAGTGTGTCATTATTGGTGAAGGTCGGCTCTGTGTTCATGCTGATTATACACCGTGATTCATAAAATCGGAACCCCTTTGTGTATTTTTACAATAACTTTTTCAAATGTTGATCGATTAGAATGAAAATTACATCACTGTATTCGTTAGGAAATTTGCTTTCAGGCGATGTGGTTTGCAATTGCATATTTCATAAATATTCTTTGTATGGCGTAATATAATTGCAATTACAAAATGTAGCACATAACACGCATTGTACTCAACAAAACAACCAGTGTTTACTGAACAAAACAGCAGTATTTCAAAGAGTTGGGTCTTAAAATTCTGATATAAAATATCATAAATGATAAATGTTACATCTTGTGTTCAAAGTGTCCTCCACCTGCAGCTACACACGCTTGATCTCTTTCGCCACTCTCCAGCTGCTTTATCAATTATGCGCTGGCCAATCTTGTCCTATTCCTCAGCAATCCGGCGTCGTAGCTCGTCGATATCCTTACTGCTTGTCTTGCAAACCCGTTCTTGCAGTATGCCCCAGATCTTATAGTCTACTGGGTTGAGATCAGGGCTGTTGGGTGGCCACAGATTTGGTGGAATGAAGTCTGGCGCCTCGACTTTCAGGAGTTCGACAGTTTCACGAGCCCTATGCGCTGGGGCTCCGTCCTGCTGAAATGTCAAGTAATCCGAGTACTGCTTAATATCGGGCAGAAGATCTCTTGTAAGCAATATGTCTCGATAATACTGACCATTCTCTTTAACGCCGGGATCAATGACGCCGGATTGCTGAGGAATGGGACAACCTTGACCAGCGCATAATTGATAAAGCAGTTGGAGAGTGGCGAAAGAGACTTCAAGCGTGTGTGGCTGCAGGTGGAGGACATTTTGAACACAAGATGTAACATCTATCATTTACGATATTTTGTATCAGAATTTTAAGACCCAACTCTTTGAAATACTGCTGTTTTGTTCAGTAAACACTGGTTGTTTTGTTGAGTATAATGCGTGTTATGTGCTGCATTTTGTAACTGCAATTATTTTACGCCATACAAAGAATATTTATGTAATATGCAATAGAGAATGACCGATGAACACATCGGTAATCGAAATCATCGGTACATCGGCTGCTTCTAAAATAATCGAATAATCGAGCCAACAGAGTAGCCGATTGTTTGATTTAAGTCTTCAGTCAAAGGCACACGTGTTAAACACTCTCAGTCTGGCGCTGTTAATTGAGTAGTTTATGGACTACACCCGTTGCGCTCGACGGCCGTACTGCCGCGCAATGGGGGGAGGGGGTTGCCGTGATTGCCTCTGTTTATTGTCGGACGCCCGCCCAGCAAGCATTTGATCGTCGTGTGACCTGCCGGACAGGTGGCAGAGTTTACAACTCCATTCAGCCCACACTCAGTTGCAGTTGAAGAGCAGAATAGTAGGCCTACTGTGTTAGCTAGGAGTATATCACAACTGCCCTCGAGGAATGAATGACATCACGTTTCACGTTTGTCGCGTCACTGCAGAAGCCTAGACCTATTGTAACGTGCTCGTTTTACGTAGGCTTTCCTCGCATCCTGCAGTTCAAGATTTGGTTATAGGCCTATGCAATTGAATAAATATGCTACTTTTTGCTTTTAATGTATAGACGACATCAGACAGCATGGTCGCACTTTAAGTGACATTAAGTGTAATTATGATGTTCCCACGGAATGCGACCTGAGCAGACCACCCATGAAGTAGACCACCCACCAACAAGTTCAGCCAAATTTGCGCGCTATCGAATCGAATGGATAAATCGTGAATTGCGCATCAGTCGGCTGCCATCGCCTTGGCATCTTGCCGTCTGCAGTGTCAATTGGTACATCAGCATCATGGCGCGGGAGGAGGGCGCTGCCGTCAATGGGTGACCGACTTCAAGCGGCCACACTGAGGTGGCGTGGGGAGCGAGAGTAAGCCACGGGAAGCTCCACTGATGTAGGTACAATTGCTAAAGTAATTAGATGTAGCCCCTGTCAATCTCGCTGACCACCGTTCAGCCTCGACGTTGGCCATAAAACGCGTTTAACTAGCCAGGCAACAGACGACCCACGATCACATTATGCACCGCTGACTGACGAATGCAAACTTGCGGACATGCACGGATACAACAATGACCCCATTCACACGTCTCTGGCGGCCGCGTTTCCCCCGCTGCCTTAAAATCTACATCGGCATCGGCTGATTTTTTGGGGCAAACATCGGTTATCGAACATCGGTTCTTTATACTCAATCGGTCGTTCTCTAATATGCAATTGCAAACCACATCGCCTGAAAGCAAATTTCCTAACGAATACAGTGATTTAATTTCATTCAAATCGATCAACATTTGAAAAAGTTATTGCAAAATACAAAGGGGTCCCGATTTTATGAATCACGGTGTAGTTCGTGCGTGTGTTTTTGTTTTAAACAGAGATAAAGTCCGACATCTCAATGATATTTTGGTGAAAAATCCACTTCATGTTTTGAGGTTAAAGACAGCTTGTTCCAACCACATGACTGTTTACGAAAAGGTGAAGAGAGTTTGTTTACATTATCGTCACATTTAGAGTGTATTTTTTACGTTCAGTGTATACTAGCCTTCACACCTTCACCTTTCTTCTTCGTGCCCGTTGGCACATAAGGCTTCAGTGAATACTAGCATACCCCCTTTATTTATTATAATTTTCCAGTTCAGTCATCTCTTTTTCATTAGAAACTGTTTAGATTTTTTTTCACTTAGGAGTAATGAGAGAACATTCTGTAGCTGCTAATAACAAACTAAGTGGTTTTGATCTGCTTATGTATACTTCTGAATGTTCAGCACACATCATGTTATGACGTGCCTAGCTGTTGGTTACATTGACCTTATTTTGGCCACTAGTAGTACCAGGGTATGTTACATTAGCCAGCTGTGTCCAGATTGGCAGTTTCTAAACCATGCTGATTGCTTGAGTCAAAGTGAGATAATGGGCATGTAGTGGTGTAGGACCATCCTTGGCCAAGGATATCCAAGTTGTCTCTTCCAGTCCTCCATTTTTGTTGTGCTTGAAAACAGAAAGCATTACTGTTATTTACAGTAAGTCAGTAAGTAAATGTGTGTATTGAAGTTGTTGCCAAATAGCTAAATAAAATACAGATAATGTACAGCACATAAGCATTAACGTCATTAGAAACACGCTGAAGAGCATGTGGTTATCATGATTGAGCTGAACTGGGACACTGTGTTCCCAGAGTGTGGATGATACAGATGCTGTGCTGTGTTCAGTTGAAGCTGATGGCTACCGTTCAACAGACTCAGCCAAACATTCAAATGTTGCTGGCGACCAGTGACTACGTTGGAGCCCTTGACCTCATCACCGCCACACAAGAGATCCTGACACGTGACCTGGCCGGCATTCACTGTTTCAGGTCTTGACTTGTATTACATCACAGTAGAACTGCCGGTGGAGTGGATTGTGTTGGACCATGACCACCCAAGTATTGTCAGTGTAATGCAGCGATGCTGGTACATAAGGTGAATGCCGTAAGCCGTAATACACACTGCCATATTTGCTATTATTCTGGGTTCTTTTGGCGAAATGTCATTGTTTCAAACAGTGCCTGGTGATGTAATGCCGTCACATCTTGTTGACAGCTAAAGTTTTCATTTACCAATATTCACTGTCAGATTACACACATACACAACAACTTCAGCTGGTTTCTGTGCCTGACTGACTGACAATGCTGCTAAATCACTTTTTCCCCTCAACTGGTTTTCTAGGATTTTCGTACCTGGAATTATCACAGGTGAATTTGGGCATGGGGGCAACTGTGCACCCTCCCTTCTTATGTGAACCCAATCTTTGTACTGTTCAAAACTGCAGCCATAAGATAATTTTTGGAAAAATAAATTGCACAAGAATAACCGAAAACCTTGCCATAAGATGGCTTTCTTGGGGTCCAAATATGCCAAAATTGCTTTTGCAGCCGGGGCTCTGCCAATACCCCACTAAGTTAGCTTCAGGCTCCTTCAGACCTCTCACTTAGGTTCAAGGGAGTCACTTAATGGTAGGTAAGGGGAGGAATAAAGGATAATAATCGGAAATAATGGGAAAGGATGGGATAGGAATGAGGGAATAGAAACAGATGGCACAGGATGGGAAGTGGATGGGAAAGTCGCACCCAACCCGCTTCTTTTTCAAATTGCCTGGGTCGTCCCCCTTCCTGTGTCCCTAATTATTGCATGAACCATCACTGTGAACATTTTAACGCATGTTTCTCAATGTGGACAACTCATCTGAAACACCAGTGAGGGGACCACGTGTGTTTGATTGATTTATCGGTCGACGTTTGCTATATCGGTTGTGATGCTTGTGTAGACATCTAAGCTGTCAGCTGGTTGAGCTGGTGCGCGTGATAGATCACGTCATGCAGGAAGAGTTCCTTCGCTTTTGTACTCACGACCTCAACCAGCCTGTTACCGAGCATCGCACTCCAGCCGATGAGGTGCGTCAGTCGTCGTTAACACTCTGCTACATAGTGAATTGCCTTATGTTGCTTTGTAAAGTATAGATACACTGCCAGTCTAGTAAAACTGTTGTTATTTGATTAGATTAACAGGAATTTGAGGCGATGTTTAACAGCTGTCGGTATGTAAGCTATTGAACATTTCTGTTTATCCATTTAATTTACAACAGTTATTTGTTGAACCTGCTACAGTGATAGTTCGGAACCGTCTAACTTAGCTGACCAGCTGTCTTAAATATCTGCATCTATCTTTAGAAACTGGTGAGTCATTTGTCGCTAAAATATGCTATTGGTTGAAACTAGGCCGCGAGCAGCATGGAGTCTGCATGTAGTGCAGGCTGCTATTGGTCGGAAACTAGGTCGAGCAGAGCTAGGCTCTGTGCCTCCAGTCACATGCTGAGGCAGGCCGTGTGCTAAAGGCACCGGCTGCAAAGCCGTAACTGAGTGTCGTATGACATAAAAGGCCTGTAAAACCAGGTTTTAGTTTTATTAGCCGACCGTACTAACGGTCGCGCTTATGCTACAGTGTTGCGTCCGTCGTCGTCGTCGTCTGTCTGTCTGTAACATTATGTATTGTGGCTAAACGGTGCATCCTAGAGCAAAAGTTACTATTGAGAGCCTATAGGAAGTCGTATATGAGAAATCGATTGGTACCAAAATGAATGACCTTGACCTTTGT
>Ga0056114_1001654_pt1 | contig 10469 bp, 7 predicted proteins | sample WorMetHERISLAND1_FD_77005 | JGI IMG/M metagenome (GOLD analysis project Ga0056114, IMG submission 77005) | Marine gutless worms symbiont microbial communities from Max Planck institute for Marine Microbiology, Germany - Olavius loisae HERON... ... | reverse complement strand
GGGGTACCGCGGCGGCAGCCCCACCGCCGTTCAGGCCTGGCAACCCTGCCCTCTGTGGGAGCCGTCCCCTAGTCACCCCATATTATTGTAGACTAGGGGATTTGCTCTGTTTTGTGTTTATTGTGTCCTTGTTGTATTTTTTTGTTAATTGTGTATGCTATGTGTCCCTTTAGTACTTTGATACTGTTGGTTGGGTCTTCTGACCTGTAAAACCGTCGCCCGTATAACCTATACTGTGTTGGTAGAGACGTTAAACCATGCTCAATCGCAGCCATAGCTGTGACTAAAGGCGGACTGTATGAGCCCATTTGGGGGCCCAGAAACTGGACAAACAAGGGGAGCTGTCGGGGTAGCCCCCCCCCCAACCTTGCCTGTAATTAGCCCCGAGACTTAATTTACTTTACTAAGTTTTATTATGTGTTTTTCTTAACAACACAGACATTGCTCTTGACTGTTAATAAGGCTCAGTATTGGCGTCACATATGACCCTGTAAGGTCAAGGTCATGACCCCAATATGCTTAGAGCTCCATTCTCCAAAACAGCTGGGGATGCTATTTAGTAACAATCGCGAATTACTAGATCATCTGCAGTACGGTAGGCAGCTAGCCTAGCGACAGCTTGGCTTCTTGTTCTTTTCCTTTGCGGGACCTTTTCAGGTCACCGTCATTCGCTACATGGCGCCACAATGAAATTCAGCGTTTTCGCTTTCTTTAAAATTTACTTCAGTCGTTTAACAGGAGTCGCCACGACCCACGAGTCCATCGGACGGCTTATAGCATCCATAGACGTACGAAAGAAACGAACGGATGTTTCCCCCAGCCGTTTATAGACTGATGTTTATTTTGTTGCTAAACATTGTGTTTACGTACAGAGGTTCATGCAGTATTTGGCGTCAAACAACTGCACGTTCAATCTGGACGGCTTTGCCGACAAGGCAACTGGACAAGGTAAACTGATTAATATTATTGTCTGATCATTTTGGTCTTGATTTGACGTAAATCAATCCACTTTTGACGAAGATATGATCGACAAACTATTTTTACATTTTCGTTCATAGTGACCTTGATCTTCGACCTTTAGACCTCAAATTTGCTCCCCCAATTACTTTTATACAACGCTATGTTTCCACTAAATTAGATGTTTCTACGGCTTTCTTATTTCGAGAAAATCGGAGGAACGTGACGGACGGACAGACGGACGGACGGACAGATTGGCGGATAGACGGACAGGGTGCAACACTTAGTGCGGCCAGTATGAGGGCCGCATAGAAATTCATGTCAACGTAGCTGTGTTCTCTAATGTTTCGGCAGATTTATGAAATAAATGATTTATAATCTATGAAATTGCTACACTGACTTTTGACTGCGTCCGAGGCACCGGGCCTGTCTACTTCAGTAGCATTGCCTGCACAGTCGCTGACAATTCAGGCCATCCTGGTCTCCGCTCGGCCGAGTGTGGCGATTTGTTCGTTCCACGAAATAGAACAACTTGGCTCGGAAGGCGGAGCTTCTTCATCACAGCTCCAGTTGTCTGGAACTCACTGCCGCTTCACCTTCGCTCCCTGTCCATCAGTCGCAGTCAGTTTCGAGCAGGGCTTAAGACTCATCTTTTCAGGCTGGCCTTTCACCGACTTTTTCTGTGAGAACTATTGAAGAGATTGAACTGAACTGAACTGATTCTGTTTATTCTGTACGTCGTAGGTTACGACATGTCGCCGTATGTTCGGCGCTACGCTAAATATCTCAACGCCAAGTCATTCTCCTACCGACAGATGGCGTACGACTTCTGCAAGATCAAAAAAGGGTCTGTTTTTTAATCATTGATATCCGTGACAGCATCGACGGGTTATGCCATTTCTACTGAGTTAGGGATGTAATTTACTGGCACCAATCAACCTTAACGGCACTCATCTTTCCAGTCCATGTTAACCCTTTGACACCCACTGTTGCCATATGGGTACAGCAGCTATAAAGCATCCCGTGCCAGACCGGGTTAAGCCGTCGTTTTTTTGACATCCGGGCACTCTGATGTTCAAGGCTGAGCATCAGAGTGCCCGGATGTCAAAAATTACAAATTACGGCTTAACCCGGTCTGGCACGGGGTACTTTATAGCTGTACCCATATGGCAACAGTGGGCGTAAAAGGTCAAAGGAGGGAATGAACCTGCTGCTCTTTCGACATCTCCGCTGCTCGTCAATTTTCGGGTCAACCGCGGGGGAGGCTGACGCTTCCCGTTATTTTGCTCGCAATTTCGTCTGCAATGTTTGAAAATGCAACTCAAAACGCCATCCGACACTCGCTCTCTTTCGCCTCTCCCGGTGAGGAGGGGGCATGACCCCACTGTGTTGGAATTAAAGCTTAAAAAACTGTGGGGACGGTCAGATGTCGGAATGTTTGTAATTTGCCAAGGGATTGAAATCTAAAGCCGATTTTCACTCAAAAAATGAGTCTGTAGACATGAATTGGGGGTGGGGTTGAACACCCCAACCCCCCGGCAATTCCAACCCTGCATTGTCCTTCTCCAACCCTCTTCACACAGAGTTCTTTGTTGTTTAACTGATGTCCATTCTGGTCGGTCTCTGCACTTTATAGCCAGTTCTACGACCGTACGAACGATGAACAGTTCTGTTAACCATCATGTTTCTACTTCACGCGCTCAGCCGATTCCGGGTTATAACAATACTCAGCTTTCGAGTCCACGTTAAACTCTCGTATCGTATATCCTGATGGAGGGAATAAAATCCGAAAGACTACGTCAAACAACAATAACACACGATTGAACGATACGGGTCTCTAAAGACGAATTAGTCAATACTATGACACAACATGTAACGCCGTCCTTACAACGATCATATATCACAACGTAGACTCCGTATTCCGTAATCTCTCTTTAAAAATTGCTCAGTCGTTTGTTGCGAAAATATGCTATTGGTCTTTCATGTCAGTCTGTCAGTCATTTGTCCAGCATCCAACGTAGAACAAGCAATCGCCAATGTTGGCCGAAGTAGCTAGGCCGGCGCGAAGCGCGGGTCTATGGCGAGCGCAGAGCGCTAGGCCGGTCTGCGCGACGTCAGGACTACTCGTTTCGGAGATAATACAATATTCCGCTTATTATACAACGCTAGAGGCCTACAACGTTCGAATGTGTCGATTTCAAACTAAGCGTCAATAGGTTATTATACGTGGCTCAGCCTTATCTACAGTGCTGGTGCAGATGCAGGCTGGCTGCTGGCTATACGAGAGATGGCCTGGATTGTCATTAATGAGTGGATACTGAGATTCCATGCTGCAATGATCTGTGGTCATGTTAGTACGAATGTCGCAGATGATTCACAGTTCTACGCTCGTGCTACCCCGTGCATGCACCAGTTGACTCTTCTACCCAGCAGCATGTCATTCTCTAACACCCACTGTTGATGGTCATTCTCAGCATTCGACTTCTCAAATTCTAGTCTCTCTTTCAAATTTTTCCCTCTCTTTCTTCTCCCGCTCTGTCCGAGCAGCAGTTAACCCTTTGACGCCCACTGTTGCCATGTGGGTACAGCTATAAAGCATCGTGTACCAGACCGGGTTAGGCCGGTCATTTGTAATTTTTTTGACAACCGGACACTCTGGCGCTCAGCCCTGAGCGTCAGAGTGCCCGGATGTCAAAAAATTACAAATGACTGCTTAACCCGGTCTGGCACAGGATGCTTTATAGCTGTACCCATTGCAACAGTGGGCGTCAAAGGGTTAAGCCGGTTTCCAACTGACTGTAAGAAATAATGATAATCGGCTGCTAGTTTTTGTAAGTTGTAAATTTCACTGGCAACGCTTTCTGCAAAAATTACCAAAACTGGCCCGGCGTCGAACTCGCAGTTGTCGCAGTGTAGTTTGTCGAGAAGAGTATCGTTGGAATTTTCGTGACTTTTATGCTTTGTCGAGAAATTTTTTGTCTGATACGTCAAATCTTATCGAATGGCTGGTTGAAATGAGCTGCGGCAGTAATAATAGTATTGCTATACTCCTGTGATAAGACTAGTCAGTACGTGGCTAAAAGCGACTGAAGGCTGTCATGAACTTGAGACCTACGGTGTTGATTCGACTGGTGACCATTTGCAAGTGACCCGATGCTAATGAATTATTAAAAGAAGATTCGCCGAAAACCGAATGGGACCGGCCTACTTCTATCGAAGTAGTGCGGACCTAGTCTATATGCCTGAGTCCGACCTGATCACAGCTTGAATAAAACAAGTCAGTGCTCGATCGTTTTGCAGGTTCTATTAAAGTATTATGTCACTCACTCAATCAGTCGTGTTCGTTTAATGGAAACGTTTGACATACTGCAAACTAACGTATAGTATCAAAATAGCTACGGTTGAATAGAATGACTAAGATATCACGCGAGAATACAAAACAGTTAAAACAATACGCGACGACAGACAACGGAGAGATGAAGGATGATGATGAGGTATGGTTAATAAATAACAGTCTTTAAACAGAAATCTGGTGATAAAATTACTGTCGCCAAACTTCGATTTACAGAGTAACTGTCGATCGTGGCGCCTGGTTCTAAGTTGGTGTTTGTGAGTGGTCTGTTCGGGCAATAAGTGGTGTAGTGTATGCTGTTGGTTTGATAAAATGTCCAGGAATAGTTTATCGTCTGCATCGTCAACAATCTGTGTAGCGCTGGGATTGTCGGCACCATAAACTGATCCAGCACGGACTCCACGGCGAAGGAACGCACTCATGCGTTGTCCATCAGCAGCAGTGGAGAAGCCCCACCACGCATAGACGCGTAGAACAGCTTACTGACGATGACAGCACGACAGATGTGACGAAACTGTTTTCCGGAATCGACGCTTTCATCGCCTTGTTTTTGTCAGCGTTAGAACGTCGTCGGTAACATCATTATTTGAACAATCTGCGAACGGATGGTAAGTCGGTGGCACTACTGGTAACGCGTCGGACCAACAGTCGGAAGGTTGTGGGTTCGAGGCCTACTAAAGTAGTGTGTATCACATTCACAGTGTTGACAGGTAACCGCCTGGGGTAAACTGTCCGCTATGGCCGGCCGCCACTCCTTCTTCCGAGCTGTAGGAAGTTGGAGTTTAGACTGTCAGCGTTTGATGGACTCGGATCTGGCATGGGCAAATAGTAAGAGCGCTAGATAAAGCTGATGCTACGCTGACCCTTTCGAGCGTTCTATAATATCGGGAGCCATTTACCATTTTTACAAAAATGGCTTAAGGATAGCCTTGTTTTTGTCGGCTTCAGAACGTCGATGGTGAATGAACAAGCTGCGAACGGATAGGGCAATGAAAGGACCGTAAGAAGTCTTGTCTAAACACGGCACTCTTACTTATTAACAATTATTTTCTACCCAGGTATACAGTCCACTCTGATGATTCATTAATACCCGGCGGCTGTACGTTGCGTTACTGATCACTAACCATGGTCGTTTCTAGCTGCAGCAATCTGGGGTCGGGATGGCCACATCTGTATTTGGGGGGGGGCAAGAATTCTGGAAGTCCTAATGTATGATTGAGTGAGTGGTATAATTTGACACCAGCTATGCGATGCCACGCCGTGAATACAGATATTGCGTAACCTTGCTACCTTGCAACCAGTTTCATTAGGGGGGCGGCACAGGGGGACAGTTCTCACACGCCCCCTGGCCGCCCCTTAGAACCGCCACTGTCACTAACTGCTATAACCGAAACAGTTTGCTTGTTATTGTCGGCGCATACTTCCAGTCATTCCAACATTGATAACGACAACACAGCACTCATGTGATGAAAACGTCAACAGCAACAGAATGCCCAGATTTTACCCTTATACACGGTGCCACCAATACTGTACCCCCCTCCCCCCCAAAAAAAAAAATTCTGAGGTATTCCATCGAATATTCTAGAGGCGGCCGCAGGGCCCCGGGGCTGAGCAGTTTTATTTTGAGGATTCAGAAGATGTTTTGTAATCTCGTCGGCTCACTTGCATTGCGCATGCGCAGAAATGTCCCGCTGATTTCATGCTCAACTTCCGGTCATGGCCTTCCCGTCAACCGTCATCGGTTGACGTCATCACAGCAGCACGAAACTTTTCTTCTTCAACTTTCCACCGGCAAAACGCAACCGTTTCGACAGATGAGACGACAGAGACGGACGCAGAGATACGGAGACAGATACGCGGACACAGACGGAGACGCAGTATGACATTTTCATCACACTGCGGAGGACAAATCCAATACGGAAAAAAGATGGCGGCTAATTCTATTCTTTTATCCGCGCTCATGCGCTCTGTCAGCATATGGCATTGACAGCTCATACACTGCGGACCAAAAAAGACTCTCTATGGAAAAACTAAAACTTTATTTAAAGTGCAATTTGGTGTTCAGTGACATTGCGCCTTACCTGTATAGGACTTCTCGTGCAGCTCTTGACTTTTCTTGTTCTGTTACAGGTTGCTTCTGTTGCGTGTTATGAACTCGTTTGTGGCCTTTTTCGACCCCTTTAATGCCCTATGCCTCCCCAGTTGCGGGTCCAGTGGGGTCCAAAAAGGCACTGCTTGTTTAACAAAAAACCAACAAACGTATAATAATAGCCCTGAAGCCTTTTTGCAGTGGAATCGGAAAATAATTGTAGAGTTGTTTTATGCGCCACCGGATATGCTGCAATCCTGGTCTGGCTATTATGACCGGTTATTGACAACGTTGTGAATGTCGAAATTGCCAACCGTTGTGACTTTTATATGTGCTTATAATTTAATCCCGTTAACTGTATAGCTAAAAACGTTTTTAAACATTTTTCATCATTACACGATGTTATCTTTAAACTGTCGCAAAGTGGCGATCATGTACACTGCGACTTACAGAATAATACGAGTATAAAGCCAAACAACATTCTTTTCGCAACTGCTAATCTGCTTCCTGTACTTTCTTTGATCAGCATTCATACAGTAAACTTTTACAACATAGCCTATTAATTATGGTTTTGCTACACGAGGAATAAAGAAATAGCATTCCATTTCCGTATTCATGCCAACTGGACGTAGTCGTGACAGATATGAATAAAAACAAAACGTAAGCTTCAAATTAAAGGAAAGGAATCCATATGGGATGTTCAGTCCGAATGCTGTACGTAGATCTATCGAATGCTGCTGTCCTGAGAGTTATTGGACTCACTCCGTGGTGAAAAACTGAAAAACATGACCTGATATGCACTAGCGAGATAAAAGTTGGTAAGTATGTTCGACAGATCGGGGCGGAGCTCCTCTGGAGGGGAGGGGGCTGAGTGCAGAGACGGATAGTGACCGAGCGGTGGCTGCGCTGATGCACAATCAAATTCAATTTGCCGCGACGCTCTTAGTTGCCCGTGTTCAGTTGCACCAGACTCGACATCGCAAATGTCACTCCATCTAGGCTACGTCTACGTGGGCGGCTCTACGGCAAGGTATCTCCCGGTAAACCCAAAACGAAGAGGGACTCCCCCTCAGAGTGACCCAGCCAGACCAGTGGTGCATCGTGCAAAAGACAGATCTTCCTACTGCGGCTTCACGCGATAAGTTACCATAGTGGCGGTTTTAGCATTTTGAAACTAGGGGGCTGGAGTGGGGGGCTAACTGTTCTTCCTCCCCTCTCCTGCCCTCCCTCCATTCCTTTTCCCTAACCTCTTCTCCCCTATCTTCTTCTCCAGCCCTCCCTCCCCTTCCTTTAGAAGTAGGCCCCTTAAAAGGCCTTAATTCGGCTAGGAGCTCTGGGGAGCGCTTATAACTCCCCAGGGGGTCTGTGCCGAAATCGAATTTGGAGCATTTTAGTCTTAAAATCTCATATCCGGTGGCAACGATTTTAAATCACTTTATTGCGAATAAACTTACCATAGAGACGTAGGCCTAAACTAGATTTTGTGTGAGTTTAGCCCTTTAGTCCAGGGGCTAGTTCTATCTTTAAGGGCTAGGCAAAACTCGGGGGCTACCTTAAAAACTGGGGGTGCTAATTCCAACATTAGCCCCAGCCCCTTCCTAAAACTGTCACTGTAGGTTGCCCATGACGGACCATGACCAAGGTACGAGCAGAAGGGGGAGGAAGAGGGGATGGGGCGTCAAAGGGTTGTGACCCCCTGTGCTGTACTTTGACAGACCCCCTTGCTCGCCAATTTCTGGCCCGCACGTGGACGTAGTAACATATCCGGCATTCAAATCCGGCGGCTGGACCAGTCAATAGTCATTTGGCAAACAAGAATTTTATGTTCACATTATATCAATTTTCGTGAACGTGAAATTAACCCCGATTGTTCTTTCTCTTTGGCCATTATCGATTTCTGTAATTAACTTACTGCTCCTATTTTACTCTGGGAGTCTCGGATAGGTCTACGGGCCGGGTAGGGTACGAACTACGAGTACGAACTTCATGAGCACGGATACGGGTACGGAGCGATGGGTACCGTACCGTACGCCGACGCGTACGACTAGTTCAAGTGAATGGCTTTTCGCCGGAAGCGACACTGTTGCACTTTTCTGCTGATTTAAGCGACTGTTGTTGCCAGTCGACGTGATGGTTGTAAAAAGTATGATAGCGTCGAAAGATGTCGTGCAACCCTACTCTGCTAATTTGATGCCGCCAATAAAGTTTTAGAATGCGACGACTTTGAATATTGTGACATCATTTACAAGTTACGACGTATACAGTCAAGTGACGTCATCGATGACGTCACCAATCGACCCACCGTAGGCTCTTTTCTATAGGATCCCTATTGGACACGAACCCCCCATGTCTCCTTGTTTCCGAGATATTTAGCATATTGCCGACACACATACAGACACGTTGACTGACAATAAGGGTCGCTTGAAGCTTAGCAGCCAGCCGCGCGAGCCAACTATTATCCATTTCTTCACGGCCGGCCGGTGTAATGAGGCACTCCTTGAAGGCTACAGGATAACGACCATCAGACGACATCGAGTGGTTGAATCGTTCGACAGTGTAACCGCCTGGGGTAAACTGTCCGCTGTGGCCGGCCACCACTCCTTCTTCCGAGCTGTAGGAAGTTGGAGTTTAGACTGTCAGCTTTGATGGACTCGGATCTGGCATGGGTAAATGGTAAGAACGGTAGACAAAGCTGATGCTATGCTGACGCTTTCAAGCGCTTTATAATATCGGGAGACATTTACCATTTACCATTTAGTGTACACTGCCAGAACGTCAGCGACATGATTCGTCACAGACGTCGGGCTTGGCCATGGCCCTCTAGAATAGTACTGATCTAGAGGGCCATGGCTTGCGTCGGCACTAGACAGCAGCCTGCTTGTCGGACAATCGTCGAATTTCAGTGAAGACGGCATCAGTCGTGAGCTGTAAAATGTCGCAAGGCAGACTCCGATGAAGGCAGTGCGTTGCTGGTGGTCCTAGATCTCATCGGGCGACTTTCTCAGTAAACAAGAAAGCCTATAGCTAACGCTAAGGTATGCGCGCGACAGCAGTGCGTGTATATGGAGGCCCATAGCGAAGAAATCTACGGCAAATCAACACAAGGAATATAACGCTGAAAAGTATATTCAGTGGCCCTACTACTATAACTATAACTATAGTTAAATACACAAAACAAACACGTTGGAATTAGACTGAAAGAGCTCTCTGTGGGTCAGATGTCGAAATGTGTGTGTAATTTTGCACAGGGATTGAAATTTAAAGCCGATTTTCACTCAAAAATGAGGGAATAGGAAAGGGAAGGGGAAGGAAGAAAGGAGAAAAAGGGAGGAAAGAATGTGTGTGTAATTTTGCACAGGGATTGAAATTTAAAGCCGATTTTCACTCAAAAATGAGCGTTTGTAGACATGAACTGGGGTTGAACCCCCCGGCAATTCCAACACTGACAAAACGAGAAAAAAGAAACCGAGAGACGAAAGAAACGCTCCAGATACCCGGTAAATTAGTTCATTCTCCGGTTGACACCAAACCTACAACATAACGAAACATTTTAAATAGCCTGACTGAAGATAAACTATAGCACTGATACGTATAACATGCAAGTCAATAATAAAGTAACTTGTGAAACACATATATGCCAACAACCAATTTTTCCACTATAGTCGGCCAGCAGCATTGATGGTCCCTGGCCCCTCTGGCACTCTGCCAATGCCATTATTATTGTACTCGTTTGTCAACTGTTTATTAGTAATAAATAGTGTCTGCGTGAATTTATGATCTCCGCCATCGTATATACGCTACTGGCAGCAATGCCGGCAGATGTATTAATGCCTGCTGACGATTGAGTACAATGTTATAACACGCGATGCAATGATTTCAGATGCTGGCAGAGGCATGTTGATGAAGGCAGTAAAGCATCTCCGTTGACAGACAGATGAGTTCCGCGTCAACTTCGTCGTCACTACTGCGCTTCGGTCCGTCGTCGTCGTCGACTCGAAGGAGCCTCCCCCGTCGCCTTGACTACTGTAACTACAGCAGCAGCAGCAGCAGCAGCGACGAGGCTGTCGATGC